>Ga0315291_10000215_pt1 | contig 73020 bp, 59 predicted proteins | sample YL17G12_20_MG_FD_203070 | JGI IMG/M metagenome (GOLD analysis project Ga0315291, IMG submission 203070) | Sediment microbial communities from Yellowstone Lake, YNP, Wyoming, USA - YL17G12_20 | ecosystem: Environmental > Aquatic > Freshwater > Lake > Sediment | place: USA: Wyoming | collected... | reverse complement strand
TTTTTCGATCTGCTGAAGCTCGCCGAGCAAAAACTGACGGGAGACGGAGGACATACTTCTCGCCCGACCGTTTGTGCGGAGCCGGATCTTGTCGTCCGTGCTTGATCCAATTGTCGACATGAGCCGCACAACTTGTCGGCGAAGCTTTCGAACGTCGTGTGCCCTTTCGAGTCTTGAGATCGAGCCGAGAAGATCGAGGCCGTCCGAGCGTCGCGAATTCCCCATGGGGCTCCTGTTTTGTGGCACTAACTCCCTTTCGGATTAAGATACTCATTTCCGAAAAGCTTTGCAAAGCTGGCACGAGGGGGAGACGATACTCTGGCCAGCTTCAGTTCCACTCAAATCAGATATCGCTTCACCGACGACACACGTTGATCTGTATGTTTGAACGACGAAACCGAATCTGTTGACGAAACACGCGTGCTTTCCTTATCGATAGTTTCATCTTGATTTTCCAATGAAAAGCTATAGTTTTAGACCATCCACATCCAACTCCCATTTTCACTTCTAACAATCCCACTATGCTGAATTATGTCTGGATCGCACTCATCGTCATTGGTCTTCTCGTGGCGGTTGGCAATGATGTGAAGGATGAAGTCCAAAACACGTACCGCAACGGTATTCCCCTTGAGGCGACATTCAACGTGCAAAGAGCCCCCACAGCGCAACGCGTGACGTGGGAAGGCGAGCTCATTCTTACGGCAGAAGGCTTCAATCAGTTCTACGGGATCACGACTGTTAGCGGGGAAATTCGTCAACCTGTCAGCATCAGCAAGGCCCCCTCGGGTGAGTCCACTCTCTTGATGGCGATCGGATCTTCAAGTCCGGACCGCTGGAAGGAAATGGCAAAGTCAGCCACAGGCAAAGATGAGCTGATGGGAACTGTCCAGTCGATGAAGTTCTCAGCCGACGGGACAACAGCGGTCGTGCAATTCGTGCTTGAGCCGATTCGGTTTCCAAAGCTCAAAGCCGTAACACAGGCCGCTCTCGACTACGCATCGACCGCGGTGACAATCGCTCTTGGCCTCATCGGCATCATGGCCCTCTGGTTGGGCGTGATGAAGGTCGCGGAAGAAGCGGGGTTGTTGCGGGTCGTCACACGTATGCTTACGCCGATCACCAAACGGCTATTCCCGGATGTCCCGCCGGATCATCCGGCCGTCGGCGCGATGATCATGAACATCGCGGCAAACATGCTTGGTCTCAGCAACGCCGCGACGCCGTTGGGATTGAAGGCGATGGAGGAGTTGAATAAGCTCAACCCGAAGGCCGGCACAGCAACAAATGCGATGGTCACATTTCTGGCCATCAACACCGGAGGCCTGATCATGATTCCGGCAACAGCAATTGCTGTGCGGGCAGCGGCGGGATCGGCAAATCCGGGCATCATCATCGGGACTTCCATCTTCGGGGCGGGGTGTGCAACGGTAGCGGGTGTCCTCGCCGCGAAACTGTTGCAGCGATTGCCTCGGTATAGGAAGGATTTCGAGGCCGAGCCTGAACCGCGAAAGGAGGCGAGCAATGGGTGATATCTTCCGCGCGGTGATCAACGCGATTGCGGTCATTGCGATTCCGCTGATAATGTTTGCCTTCCTCGGTTGGGGGGCGATCAAAAAGGTCAAGGTCTACGAAGTCTTTGTCGAAGGAGCGAAGGACGGCTTCAATACCGCCGTGCGAATCATCCCGTATCTTGTCGCGATGCTCTGCGCGATCGGAATCTTCCGTGCCAGCGGGGCAATGGAGCTCCTCACGACGGTCCTCGCCCCGGCAACGAATCTCATCGGTATGCCGCCGGAGACTCTTCCGATGGCGTTGATGCGCCCGCTCTCCGGCAGCGGCTCGCTCGGAATCATGACCGAACTGATGAAAGTGCACGGGGCAGATTCCTTCATCGGTATTCTCGCCTCAACGATGTACGGCAGTTCAGAAACGACCTTCTACGTTCTCGCGGTCTATTTTGGATGCGTTCAAGTGAAGAACACCCGTCACGCCGTTCCGGCCGGACTGATCGCTGATTTGTTCGGAATGTTGGGCGCAGTGTTTATCTGCCGAATTCTCTTTGGAATCTAACATGCTCTCTCACAGAGAGTTGATGTCGCGCATTGTTGTCACCGTTCTTCTTCTGATTTTCTACGCCACGGTGCTACGGTCCCAATCAACGATGCAACAACCGTCACGTCTCGGGATGCTCAGCCAGCAGCAGACCATCACCGGAGGTGTCGGCGTCACAGTTATTGATGGGAAACCCTATTACCTCTTTCACCTGATGCCGGAGCTTGCCTTTGGAAACGTTGGCGTGGGTCTGGACCTCAACATCCGCGTCGGGAAGGATGGGAAAATCCGGAAGGAGGATTTCAATGAGGTGTACGACTACCTGCGTCTTATCCGCTACGTGCGGTATGGAATGAAGCATGACTCATTGTACGTTCGGGCCGGCGCGTTGGACTACACGCGGCTGGGGCATGGATATATCATGTATATGTATCGCAACAGTGCGAGCTACGATCTGCGCAGGATCGGCATCGAGCTCGATGCGGATTTCGAGAAGTATGGGTTTGAGTCAATGTACAGCGATATCGGCGGCGCAGGCGTCCTTGGCGTGCGAGGATATGTCCGGCCCCTGCAGTATAGCCATGCTGCGGCCATTCCTATCATCGGCGGGCTGGAAACTGGGGTGACATTTGCGTCTGACTTCAGCGCTGATGCGAACAAAACATGGGGTGACGCCATCGGATCCATTCAGAAGACTGATGATGGCGGATCGCTTTCGATCATTGGCGTCGATGCTGGCTTTCCTCTTCTATCCTTGAGCTCGTTACGGTCGACGTTCTATGCGGACTATGCGAAGATCGTGAATTATGGAGGGGGAGCTGCAGTGGGAATTAACGTGGATTTCAGCGGACTCGGACCCGTGACGTTGGCTGCCAAGTACGAACGGCGGTTCGTCGGCGATCAGTTCCTTCCCTCATACTTTGACGCGCTGTACGAGCATGAGCGGTATCAGATTATTGATACAAGCCGGTTCCTGAGCAAAGCGCAAGTGTTGAAAAACGCCCAACCATTCCAGGGATATTACGGCGAGCTCTTGATGAGCATTCTTGGGACGTTCAACATCATCGGCGGATATCAATCGCCGCTTGGTCAACGGAATGCAGGCACCATTCACCTCGAATTGGAGACAGGAAATGCGCTGCCCGGTATCCTGCTCTCCGGTGGTTATGACAAAAAGAACGTTGGCTCAGTTTTCAAAGTTGACAACAACTCGCTCTTCTACGCGCAGATTGGCTACAAGCCGCTGCCCTATTTGGTGGTCTCGATGCTCTATCAGTGGACGTTCACCGAAGAGAAGGAAGAATCAACCGGCCGCGTGGTAGGATACAAAGTGCAGAAGCGTATTGAGCCAAAAGTGGGATTCATCATCAACTTCTAAGAAAAGACCTGTCAGGCTCCTCAAACCTGACAGGTCTGCTGAGGCCTTTTTTGTTGCATTTCTAGGGTTGTGTGGCTATCTTTTTCCCCGCCATATCAGGTCTGCAGCGTGAGAACCATCTTCCGGCTCACCTTTCCCTGCAGTCCTTCCGCTTCCGACACTCTAGAAACCTGATGATGTCCCTTCTCAACAAGCTCGTTGTTTCAGCGATGCCCTTCATACCGAAAGCTGTCGTTGGCCAAGTGGCCAAACGATATATCGCTGGGACGGCTTTGCGGGATGCCGTTCGCGTTGTGAAAGAGCTCAATTCGATGGGTATGATGACTACAATCGACCTGTTGGGTGAAGACGTCAAGGATGCCGGGGAGGCGCACCAGGTACGTGACAACATCATTCCGATTCTCCGAGCGATCAAGGAGAACCAGCTTGACTCTAACATGTCGATCAAACCGACGCAGCTCGGATTGCGAATCGACAAAGAGTGTGGCTACCAGAACATACGCTCGCTTGTTGACGAAGCTCGCAGGCTCGCCAACTTCGTCCGGATCGACATGGAGGATGCGCAAACGACAGACGGCACTCTGGAGATCTATCGGCGACTTCGACGCGAGGGTTTTACGAACACCGGCGTCGTCATCCAGGCGTATCTGCACAGAAGTGAATCCGATGTGCGCGCGCTTGTGAAAGAAGGTGCCAATGTTCGCCTCTGCAAGGGTATCTACAACGAATCACGCTCGATTGCCTACAAAGGCCGGCAGGAGATTCGGGACAACTTCCTCAAGTTGCTCCACATCATCCTTGAAGGTGGCTCATACGCTGGTATTGCCACCCACGACGACTATCTCATTGACGGTGCCTACGACCTCATTCAGAAGCTTGGATTGAAACCCGCACAGTACGAATTTCAGATGTTGCTCGGAGTGCGTGAATCCCGGCGCGATCAAATCGTCCGGGATGGGCATCGACTCCGTGTCTACGCCCCGTACGGTGAGCAGTGGTACGCTTATTCAACACGCCGTTTGAAAGAGAATCCGTACATGGCATGGTACATTACCAAAGCAATTTTCGTTCGTTGATCCAGTTCTCTCAAACACAACAGTAAGGAGACTGCTATGGCAGAAATCAAGAGCGGTGGCGGAACGGAACCACGCTTCAGACCCTTCGTGCCCGTCGAGACCGACATGAGGGAATTCACCGTCCGTGCACTGATCATCGGTTTGGTGATGTGTGTGATCCTGGGAGCGGCGAATGCCTACCTCGGACTCAAGGCAGGTATGACGATTGCTGCTACATATCCGGCAGCCGTCATTGGAATGGCGGTCTTGCGTCTGTACAGAGGCTCAATTCTCGAGGAGAACTTCGCCCGAACTGTCGGGTCGATTGGCGAATCGGTGGCAGCGGGTGCCGTCTTCACGATTCCCGGCTTCGTCATTCTGCAATTGTGGAAATTCGATCCCGGCAACATGCTGACGGAATACCTGACCGCAAGCGCGTTGATGGTGCTCGGTGGCTTGCTCGGCATCATGTTTGTCACGATTCTTCGCCGGGTGATGGTCGAAGATCATACGCTGCCGTTTCCTGAATCCGTTGCGGCGAGCGAAATCCACAAGGCAGGTCAGCGGGGTGCGGGCGCGGCCATGCAGCTCTTCAAGGCAATGGGCGTCGGCGCTCTGGTTAAACTGTTCTCAAGAGCAGACATCGGAACGATGGATGGGCTGGGGGCTTTCTTCTATCGGAACAGCTTTCAGATTCCGGTTGGTAAGCTCAAGGAAAGCCTCGTCCGCCTAGGGTTAACGAAGGATTCCAACGTTGTTCCTGCCGGTGGCGTGACCACGTTTTCTGCCCCGGACATCACGCCGGCATACATCGGTGTGGGATACATCATTGGGCCGGAGTTGGGTGCCCTGAACTTCGCGGGCGGACTCCTGGCCTGGGGGCTCCTCGTACCGCTTCTGGTCTTCTTTCTCGGACCATCGATGATCGATAAGTACACTGCCGCGGATGGTACTCAGGATTGGGCAGCGCTCACAGGTCATCTCTACAGGTTCATCGCGCGTCCAATCGCCGTCGGTGGAATGCTCGTGGGCGCGTGCTACACGCTCTGGCGGATGAGAAAGAACCTGATTCTCGGCATCAAGCGCGGTGTTGCCGATGTGCGGAAGGCGGCATCAGCCGAAGTAACGACTGCGCGCACCGAGCGTGATCTCTCATTCCGCGTCGTGCTCCTGGGAATCGCCGTTGTCTTCATTCTTATGATCGCCCTGTACTTCTACTTCACTCAGGTGATAGGCGGCGCAATCCTCGCTGCTCTGGTGATGCTCGTGACGGGGTTTTTCTTTGCAGCCGTCTCAGGCAACCTTGTTGGCTTGATCGGTTCTTCGAACAACCCCATTTCCGGATTGACCCTGGCCACAACCGTCGTTGCGGCGTTGACGATGGTGGTCGTCGGAGTATCCGGAACTGAGGGAGTCGCGGCGGTCCTTGGGGTGGCGGCGGTCGTCTGCGTCTCGTCTGCTGTCGCGGGCGAGATGCTGCAGGATCTGAAGGTCGGCCACATACTTGGCGGCACACCGTGGAAAATGCAGGTCGGAGACATCATCGGTGTGATCCTTGCCGGTTTGGTCATGTTCTTCCCGCTTTATGTGCTTCATAATTCTGACCTTGCGCAGAATCCGTTGAGCGGTGGATTTGGAAGCGCCAACCTGTCGGCACCTCAGGCAGGTTTGATGGCGGCTCTTTCTCAGGGGATCGTTGGAGGCGAGATGGCGTGGCCCCTCGTAATCGTCGGTATTGCGATGGGGATCTCGATGATCCTCATCAAGGTCAGGAGTCCGATGCTCTTTTCGGTCGGAATGTACCTTCCTCTTGGCACAACGTTCGCGATCTTCGTAGGGGGCGCCATTCGCGGGATCGTGGACCGACGGGTGAAAAAGCGCGCATACAACGACGCTCAGAAAGCGCGCGTGGAGAACGCCGGGATTCTTGCTGCATCCGGACTGATTGCCGGGGAAGCGCTGATCGGGTTGTTCATTGCGGCGGTCGTTTTCATCAAAGATCGCATGGGTGAGGCCCCAGAGTTCTGGGCGTTGACGGCGTTCAACGGCGTTGCTTCGTGGCTGGCCATTCCGTTCTTCGTTGTTCTGGCAGCGTATCTGATCATGGTTCCGATGAGAAAAGCGGGGTCGCCAGATGAGCCGGCACCACCGAGTGCGATGATGTAAGTGAGTCCGTCCGTTAGAGATTGGGCGGGGTGATCCTCTTGTGATCGCCCCGCTCGTTTTGTCGATGGAAGTTCAGTTGGTCCAATCCGTGAAGAAAACTCCGAAAAACGCGAACCTGCTTGATTTTCGCCCAAGGCAGCTGCGAGCGTGGGAGATGGGGAAGGATGGTGGCGTCCAAGTGCTCGTGCCGAAGTTTTACAATCCGCTCCTGGCAAAATGGCTTATGCCGCGCCTGCGCTCCCCGTACATTCGCGTCAAGCTCGATGCCTTCGGGAGCTTTGTCTGGAAACAGTGTGATGGAAAAACGACCGTGGCTGAAATTGCGGATCGCATGAGGGAGGAATTCGGGGAAGGCCTGGGATCGGTCGAGGAGCGGGTTGGGAAGTTCTTGACCATGCTGAGGAAGTCAGATCTTGTAAAGTTAGATAACGATGACGTTGAAGTTACGCACGAATGAAATCGTAAGGAGAAGATCGTATGTCGAACCCCATTGAAGGATTGAAGCCAGAATCTGTGTGGAAGTACTTTGCCGAAATCAGCAAGATTCCACGCGGATCCAAGAACGAAAAGCAAATTGCGGCCTACGTGATGCGGAAGGCTCAGGAACTTGGTCTCGAAGCAAAGCAGGATAGGTTTATGAACGTCGTTGTCCGAAAGCCCGCATCACCAGGTTTCGAAAACCGTCCGACGGTGTGCCTCCAGGGACACCTCGATATGGTCTGTGAGAAGAACAGGGACAAAGTGCACGACTTCGAGAAAGATCCTCTCGAGATGGTGCGTGATGGAAATGTGCTCCGCGCGAATGGCACGACCCTCGGCGCTGATAACGGTGTAGCAGTCGCGACAAATCTCGCCATCATGGAAGACAAATTGCTCGAGCATGGGCCGTTGGAATTCCTCTTCACGGTTGATGAGGAAACCGGACTCACCGGAGCCAGCAATCTGAAGCCCGGATTCGTACAGGGCAAAACGCTGCTCAATCTTGACTCCGAGGAGGAGGGAGCGCTGTATGTTGGATGCTCGGGGGGGAAAAACACGATAGGCACGTGGAGTGCGAAGCTGGAAAACGCTCCGGGAAAGACGAAAGCTGTCAAGGTGCACGTGAAGGGCCTTAAGGGTGGCCACTCCGGGTTGGAAATTGACAAAGGACGGGGGAATTCTCTCAAGATCATTAATCGAGTGCTCCTGGCGCTGAGTGATGTTGGAGCGAGGCTTGCGCACATCGAAGGAGGGAATAAGAGCAACGCTATCCCGCGCGAAGCTGAGGCGATCCTCTACGTTTCGGCCGCGAAAATGAGACAGGCGAAGAAGATCGTCGCTCAGTGCAACTCCACACTCAAAGCCGAGCTTGCCACCGCAGAGCCGGACCTTTCCGTCACTCTGGAAGAGGTCAAGGACGGGAAGAAGGGCAAAGTCCTGAAGACGCACGAGCAGGAAATGTTGCTGAAGACGATCTCTGCGCTTCCGCACGGCGTCATCAAAATGAGTGCTGACATCCCCGGCCTCGTGGAGACCTCAACGAACGTTGCCATCATCAGAATGGAGAAGAACAAGATCGTCCTCACGACGAGCCAGCGGAGCTCGGTCGCGTCAGAAATCCTTGAGATCCTTCATACCGTGCGGTCGGTCTTCGAACTTGGCGGAGCCAAAGCACAGCATACCGAGGGCTACCCGGGGTGGAAACCGAATCTCGAATCCCCGATCCTGAAGCTCGCGAAATCGACGTACCGATCCTTGTACGGAAAAGAGCCTGCCGTTAAGGCTATTCACGCCGGATTGGAGTGCGGCATCATCGGCGAGAAATATCCCGGAATAGACATGGTCTCGTTCGGTCCGACCCTCGAAGGCGTTCACTCGCCGGATGAGAAGATTTACGTCGACACCGTTGAGAAGTTCTGGAAGTTCTTGCTTGCAATCCTGAAGAGCCTCAATTAACAGGGATTGACTTCAGGATAAGCGACGTCGGCAGAAAGACTCGAGATGCGGCCATCAGAGTGGTCGGGCAAAGCGCGGAACGTACCTCTGTGCAGAAGCCATCTCAAAATTACTCACGCAAAGCCGATAAGGCGCGCGCATAGAAAGAATTATGGTAACTATATACGTGTCAGACCCAACTTTTACTTATTGCGTCTTTTGGAACCGAGAAGATAGCCCAAACTGTAAGCGGCCTGAACGTCCTTGTGTCTCCCCGTTCCGGCCTGGCTATCATCAAGAGCGGATGCGTTGGGGTGTGACCCGCGTCCCTCAAAGCTATCATCATAGCCTTGCTCAAATGCACACCCCGCGCACTTGTGCCGTCCAGTTCCTGCTTGGCTATCAGGTAGGTTTTCGAGGTCAGGTAGATAGCGGTGTTCTTTGTTGCAGAGTGCCATGTTAGAGGTTCCCCTTATTAGCCCATGTTTGGAATTGAACCATACTGAAAACATGAAGGAGATTGTTACCCACTTGCTTCCGAATCCATTCCTCGGCCTGTTTCTTGTAACCGCCCCCATCAAGCAACATGATGGTTTTGTGAGGATGGCGCTGTTGAATGTTCAGAATGACATACGGATATTTCTCGTCAACGGAGCCTCCTGTTTGTTGCCATTTCGATTCGATAATTAGGCAATCAGGATGCTTTTCTGGATGATAAACAACGAAGTCGCAATACATATTGGTCTCATAGATGCTCTTACCAATGTAGTATTGCTTTGCGAAGATGGGCTGTTGAAGGTAGGTGGCGGGTTTGAACTTGTCTTTCGGTACTAACTTATACCCCCTTTCAAGGAGTCGGTCTTGAATGAATTTCTCAAGTTGAGTGCCCGTGTATTTCGCGCCGGCTTTCCGCATAGGTCAATAGTTTGTGATGAGCACTTCTTGAACATCACTTCGTCCTTTCGGTTTGCAGTTCACGAGTCTCGGTGCATGAATAATTTCAGTCTTGAACATTGAACCTTTATAAAGCTCATGAATGAACTTCGTATCGGAATTTGACAGCATGATTTTAACGCCTTGCTTGTGCAACCCCTTGATAAATTCAGCCAATGCTTGTTGGTCTTTTCCTATGAAGTCCGACTTAGAATACTTGGTAAAAGAGCCGTTTTCCGTAGGATGGTACGGAGGATCGAAATATACGAAGTCTTCCTTTTCGGGTTTGATATGGTCAAATTCTTGGTAGAGAATCGTCACAGACTGCAAGGCTTTGTTGCATGCGCCCAAGTTTTTCTCCTGAACGATGGTGGGACTAACATAACTTCCTATTGGGACATTGAACTCGCCCTTTCTATTTACGCGCCACAATCCGTTGTAACAGGTCTTGTTCAGGTAGATAAGACGCGCGGCAATCTCAATCGGGTCTTGCAGATTGTGGCGGTCGCGGATCTTATAGTAGTAGTCCTCATTGTGATTGCGTTCGTGTTTCTTCAAAAGGGCAACAAGCTGTGGCAGGTCTTTTTTGATAACGTTATAGGCAAGAACGAGATCGAGATTTGTGTCGGAGAGGACGGCTTTCGTGAGAGATTCAGCAATCTCAAAAAACAACGCGCCTCCGCCGACAAATGGTTCGTAGTACATACCGAATTTTTTGGGTAATCGCTTGACAAGTTCATCAATGATACTGCGTTTTCCACCTACCCACTTCACGAAGGGAAAGGCTTTGTGTCCGTTGGAGACCCGCGCAAGCATTTCTGTCTGGACATCCTTCGTATTGATTCGAGCGAATCTCTCCAATGCTTCTTCCGGTGGCATGTCCAACTGTAATTGGTCTTCGTATTTTCTGGCAGTCTTAGGCATATTTCCGAATCAGTTGTTGGTAGGTCAGGCGTTTTGCATCACAGTTATTCAGAAGAACGTTGAACCGTTCCTCTTCTGTGAACCATCGGGAATTGTAGCGGAAGGAAAACTCGTCCAAGTACCTATTGAGGTGTTTCGCGGAAACGAAATGGTAGATACCGACGATTCCACGCTTCAAGAGAGAGAAGAAACCCTCAACTGTATTTGTATGGCAATCGCCGTTGACGTATTCCCCTGCGGCATGTCGAACGACGTTGTGTTTGTAGAGCCACTTGATTGCGCTGTATGCTCTAAACTCGTCGGACATAACGGAGCTTCCGAGCACAACATTAGTGGTGATGAACGAGCCAATCGTTTGCTGATTGACGTGAGCCGTCGCTGTGGTTTTAAGATAACCTTTTCTTTCGACTATTGCGAGCACCGGTGTCTTAATTTCGACGCTTCTTCCCTCCACTCCTTTAGTCCGTTTCGAGAGATGCTTGTTCTTTTCCTTGCCTCCGATGTAGGTTTCGTCTACCTCAACAATATTCTTGAGGGGCATATTGAACGCTTTCGTTTGGGACGCGTGACGCAGACGGTGAAGAATGAACCAAGCCGTCTTTTGGGTAACGCCGAGGTCTTTGCTCAGCTGGACGGAGGAAATGCCCTTTTTGTGGGACGAAATAAGGTAGATCGCAAGGAACCATTTCTGGAGAGGAATTTTGCTGTCTTCAAAGATGCTCCCGACTTTGGCGGTGAACTTCTTCCGGCAGTCAGCACACTTGTAATGAATCCCGTTGGAGAACGTGAAGACCTTACGGCATCCGCAATGCGGGCAATAGATACCGTCTTTCCAACGCATTGCCTTGAGATGTTTCAGACAGGTCTTCTCGTTGGGAAACTTTTTGAGAAGCTCAACCATGTTACTGAATCGTTTCATCTTCCATACCCTTATTTTGTCCACTATCAATATACGACAAAAAAGCGGGTCAGTCAAATACCTAATATGCTTCTGCGGCGGTAAATCGTTCATTTACAATGTATTACAGCCTGAAAAATATAGTTCAAAGATGTGAATGAAAAAGTGGGTCTCTCAGGTATATAGTTACCAGAATTATATGTTCTTGGCGACCTTTGCGGTTCCGCTCTCTGAATCCCGCTTATGAGCGGAATCCAGGAGCGGGACTTGGCGTGAAACCTTCCTTTCTTCCGGAGGGGTTTTTGAGATAGGTTCTAGTCTCTTCTCCACGCCATGCGGTTGCAGCGAGACACACCCAAGAATAGAAGGAGTTGACGATTGAATACGATTGAATCACGGAAGCCCCAGCCGTCGCTGCTTTTCCGGTGGATGGTTTTGCTCTTCATCAGTCTGTCAATGTTCGGCAATTATTATATCTATGACAGCATCAGTCCGCTCGCAGATGTTTTGAAAGCGCAACTGGGTTTTTCGGATTCGCAGATCGGCCTCCTCAACGGGATCTATAGTTTTCCAAACATCATCATGGTGTTGATTGGAGGGATCATGATCGATAGGATCGGCACACGGAAGTCGGTATTCATCTTCACGGTGCTGATCATGCTTGGTGCACTCGTCACGGCCGTACACGGCAGTATCTACACCATGGCAGCGGGGAGGCTGATCTTTGGTCTCGGTGCCGAATCCATGATCGTGGCGATTACAACAATCATCGCTCGATGGTTCAAAGGCAAGCAGTTGTCTTTTGCTTTTGGAATCAATCTCACTTTAGCCCGCCTGGGATCGTTCATGGCCTTGAATGCTCCTACGTGGGGCAAGAGCCTGTACAATTTCTGGCAGACGCCGCTGTGGGTGACCGTTGCTGCAGGTGTCTTCGCGGTGGTCTGCATTCTTGTGTACTACTTCTTGGATGTCGTTGCCGACCGCAAGTTCGATATGCCGAAGGAAGGGGGACAAGAGAAGATAGAGCTCAAACAGCTCTTCAGTTTTGGTGTTTCATTTTGGTACGTCACCGCACTGTGTGTGACGTTCTACTCTGCAATGTTTCCATTTCAGACGTTTGCAATAAAGTTCTTCCAGGAAGCGCACGGCACAACAAGGGAAGTGGGTGGAAATCTATCAAGTATGTTGACCCTGGCCGCGATGGTTTTCACACCTCTTTTTGGATTGCTCGCGGATAGAATTGGCAAGCGGTCACTCCTAATGATGTTTGGTGCACTTCTCATCATTCCGGTCTATCTCATCATGGCCTACAAGGTTGATCTTGCCACACCATTAGGCATTTCTGGTTCATTGAATCTGAATCTGGATTTCTTTGACATACATTCGGTGATTCCTGCATATCTCGTGATACCAATGTCGATCATGGGAATTGCATTTTCGCTCATCCCCGCAGTCATGTGGCCCTCTGTTGCCTACATCGTCGATCAATCGAAATTAGGAACCGCATATGGTTTGATGACGATGATACAGAACATGGGGTTGTTTGGGTTTAATGTCCTTGTTGGATGGGCCAACGATTTTTCAGCTGCAAGTGCGTCGAATCCTGGCGGCTACGTCCTCGGAATGTGGATCTTCTCGTCCCTGGGTCTCTTTGGTTTGCTTTTCGCGTTCCTGCTCCGTCGAAATGAAACCGGTCCGAATGCGCATGGGCTGGAAACAATCAAGGCCGGACGTAGGGTATGAGGATTTTCGATTTTCAATTGTCGATTGCCAATTTACGGGGGGAGAGCTAAGTGAGACGCAAGACGGGAAACGTGAGAAGGAACGTGGTAAGCTTAGGCATTTTCAATTTCCAATTCCCGATCTGCGATTTCCGAGGGACGAGCTTAAGAAATGAATGCTGAGGAATTAAAGAAGAGGTCAAAACGGATGGCGCTTGATGCCATTGCACTTGTCGAAAGTCTGCCCAAGAATCAAACGACCGAAGTGATTGGAAGACAGTTGATTCGATCTGCTTGCTCGGTCGCGGCGAACTACCGAGCTGCGTGCAGAGCGAGGTCGCGAGCCGATTTCGTCAACAAATTGGGTGTTGTCGAAGAAGAAACAGACGAGACCTTGTTCTGGCTTGAGATGCTTGTCGACTCGGGTCAAGCGAGCTCGGACAACGTTATGCGCGTGGCGAACGAAACGAGAGAACTACTCGCCATCTTTTCGGCGTCCAGGATCACTGCAAGGCGTAATCGCACGTAGGCCATAGAGAGGATGTAGAAGCCATGAAGTCAGGAATTAACTTACTTGCTGTTGTCTTTCCTCAATGGTCAATCGAAAATTGACAATTGACAATCGACAATCGGCAATTGCTCTGAAACCGTCTCACATCTCACCAACACAGTGTTCCATATGATTATCTCTCCTGAACTCTACTCCGCCTCCCTCATCGCCGTCCGCGATTGCATGGGTGTTCAGCCCGGTGAACGGATTCTCGTCGTGACCGATGAGCCGCTGCGGACGATCGGTTACGCCCTGTGGAAAGCGTCAAAAGACCTCGGCAATGAAGTGATGTTGGTGGAAATCCTACCGCGGAAAACCAACGGTGAGGAACCGCCGAAGGAGATCGCCGAGCTGATGAAGATGGTTGACGTCGTGCTCTGCCCGACCTCCAAATCGCTCACTCACACCGACTCACGTCGCGCAGCGAGCGAACGAGGCGTGCGGATCGCCACTCTCCCAGGCGTTACGGAGGAAATCATGATCCGCTGCATGAACGCGGACTACAGCAAAATTGCGCAAAGGACCTTTCATGTGTGCGAAGAGCTGGAGAAGACAAGCGTCGTGCGAGTGAAAGCACCTGCCGGTACGGATGTGGCTCTTCTGATCAAAGGCAGAAAAGCCCATGCCAGCAGCGGATTGTTTCGTGAGAAGGGTCTTTGGGGCAACTTGCCCACCGGAGAAGCGTATCTTGCGCCGTTGGAAGGTCAATCGCAAGGTGTCGTGGTTGTTGACGGCTCCATGGCCAGTGTTGGCATGATTCGTGAACCCATCCGCATTACCGTCAAGGATGGGTACGCGACGGAAATCACCGGCGGTGAGGAGGCCAAGTGCCTCATTGGACTGCTCGAGCCGCACGGCAAAGACGGCCGCAATGTTGCCGAGTTTGGGATCGGAACGAACGACAAGGCAATTCTCACCGGTCTCATCCTCGAGGATGAAAAGGTGATGGGCACCATCCATATCGCCTTCGGCGACAATAAATCCATGGGCGGGACGATCCGTGTTGCCAGCCATCTCGACGGCCTGATCAAACATCCCACCGTCTGGTTCGACGAGCGGAAAGTTATGGAATCCGGCAAGCTCCTCATCTAGCCGCGCATGTTCCTCATCGAACCTAACTCTCACCAAACTCAGAAATCTCCACTTCTTGCTTCTTTCTGTCCTTTCTCTATATTTCGCTGAGGCCAAAGCTCAATCCGCCCGTTACTCTCGCCCGACTGGGCTGTCAACCTGTAGTCTGGATTCACGAAATCAAACGTGGAAACAAACAAGTTTTTAGCTCAGGCGCTCGTTTTCCAAAAACACAAGGAGGCCAAAATGATTGGCAAGATACGACACCCGCTGCGGTTCCTGGGGATTCCTCTTCTCGTCCTTCTGTCGACGATCCACCTCGTTGCGCAGGAGAGCCCCAAAGGATGGACGCCAGAGGTGATGATCAAGTTCAAACGCGTAGGCGGGACGGAGATCTCGGCTGATGGCAGATGGATCGCCTATACAGTCTCAACTCCGATGATGGATGGAGAGAAATCCGAATTCCTGACGCACATTTGGTTAGTCTCCGCTGACGGAAAGGGAAATTCCCAGTTCACGTATGGAGAGAAATCGTGCTCAAATCCCTCATTTTCACCTGACGGAAAGTACCTCGCGTTTACATCCTCCAGAGAGACGACTGCAAAGAACCAGGTCTGGGCGATGAGAATGAGTGGCGGCGAAGCGGAGCAAGTCACAAGTGGGAAGTCCGCGGTCAACGCATTTGCCTGGTCACCGGATTCGCGGCTCATCGCCTACACGATGAGCGACCCGGAATCGGAGCAGGAGGAAAAGGATAAAAAAGAGAAGCGAGACATGGTTGTAGAGGATGCGAACTGGAAATACGCGCATTTGTACACAATCGCCGTTGACAAAGATGCGAAGGGGAACAGAAGAACAAAGAGGCTGACCTCAGGGAGCCTCCACGTCACTTCGTTCGACTGGTCACCCGACGGAAAGACGATCGTTTTTGCTCATCAGGCAACCCCTTCCGTTGATGTTTGGCCAACGACGGATATCTCATCCGTTCCGGCTGACAGCGGCGCGGTCAAATCGTTGATTGCTCGGAAGGGATGGGACGCGAGTCCGAGGTACTCCCCGGATGGGAAGTGGATTGCCTTTGCTTCGGACAATGGTGACACAAAGTGGGCGCGTGCGTACGACCTCTATGTGTTGCCCGCAAGCGGTGGCGAACCGAAGAAGCTCGCAGAGACCCCCGACCGGAGCTTCGGTATCGTCAGCTGGTCTGCTGACAGCAGAGAGGTCTATGTCAGCGAGACCGACCGGACTTCCAACCGCATTTTCGCCGTACCGGCGGGCGGGGGAAAACCCCGTATCCTGACACCGGGAAGTGGCAACTACTCTGGTGCATCGTTCGCAGCCGATGGCAGCACGATGGCGTTCATCCATCAAACCTCGGAAGTCGCTCCGGACGTGTACGTGACGAGCACGAAGAAATTCGAGCCAAAGAGACTTACATCGGTGAATGCAGATTTCCCGAACCTCCCGATAGGAAAGACCGTGGTGGTGAAATGGAAATCAAAAGAGGGGTGGGAAATTGAAGGTCTGCTGACGTACCCTGTCAACTATCAGGAAGGGAAACGCTATCCGCTCATTGTGAATATCCACGGCGGACCCGCCGGTGTATTCACGGAAGTATTCACGGCGTCCGGGAATGTCTATCCGATGCAGGCATTCGCCCAAGAGGGGTACGCGATCTTGCGACCGAACCCGCGCGGAAGCAGTGGATATGGGGGTGAATTCCGTCGGGCCAACATCAACGACTGGGGTTTCGGCGATTTTGACGATGACCAAGCGGGCGTCGACAAGGTCATCGAGATGGGTGTGGCGCATCCTGACAGTCTGGTCATCTGCGGATGGAGTTACGGTGGCTATATGACGTCGTTTACTGTGACGAAAACGAAGCGATACAAGGCGGCAAGCGTCGGAGCAGGTGTGACGGATCTTGTGAGCTTCACGGGAACCTCGGACATCCTGAGCTTCCTCCCCTCATATTTTGGCGGGGAATTTTGGGAGAGATTAGAGACATTCACAAAGCATTCGGCGGTGTTCAACATCAAAGGGGTCTCGACGCCAACGCAGGTTATCCATGGGCTGAGCGATGTCCGCGTACCGCCGTCGCAAGGGTATGAGTTCTACAACGCGCTCAAGCGTCAGGGTTGTCCAACGGAGATGATCGTGTATCCTCGAACGCCGCACGGCCCGCAGGAGCCGAAGTTCATTCAGGACATCGGTGAACGAATGATCGCCTGGTTCAACAAGCATCTTGGCAGAAGCGGTGTGGTGAAGGCTGTCGGCGGTAAGTGAACGAATCCTTATCCGCCCAACCTCCCTTTCTCCCGATGGGACAGCGGGGAGGCGGGGTGGGATTGAGGACTCAACAAGACACGCACGTGAACTCAAAGCTCGTCATCACCTCGCGACTCAGTATCCCGATGTCCGAGATCGAGTTCCGGACTTCGCGCAGCAGCGGGCCCGGTGGACAGAACGTCAACAAACTCGAAACGCGTGTCGAGCTGCTGTATGATGTCGAGCGCTCATCGAGCCTGACCGACGAGCAGCGGGATCTTTTGTTCTCGCGTCTCAAGTCCAACATCGATAAGGAAGGAGTGCTTCGAGTTGTCTCGCAGGAATCGCGCAGTCAATGGAAGAACAAGCAGGAGGCGATTGAGAAATTCGTCCAGCTCCTCCGAGATGCCCTGAAACCACGCAAGATCCGGCGCAAGACGACGGCAACGCCGCACTCACGCGAGAAACGCTTGATGGAAAAGAAGTGTGTGAGCGAGAAGAAGAGGATGAGGAGGAGTCCTCACGACTGAAGGAGATTAGTGTGATCGATCAACCTACGGATAGTCTGAAGGGGAACCCGTTCAAACGAAGACGAGTGTGGTGGATTGAGCCGGGTGCCATCATCTTGATGCTCGTCCTTCTGACCATCGGAGTTGCTCTCGAATATGAGGTGTACCACCTTCGGTACACGAATGTCCTTATCATTTTCGGGGTCTTCTGGCTGATTCTGATGAGCCTGGCTCTGATGCTTTACAAGCGATCTCAATATGAGGTGGGGAGCTATAGCGACCGATCAGTTGTAGACAAGACGAAGGAGGATCTCGACCGGCACCGGCGGGAGACGCTGCAAAAGTTTCATGCGACGGAATCAGAGATTCTGAATCGGGGTGAGAAAACGACCGTGCTTGATGCGTGGCGACTTGAGCCTGTGTACCGAGATCGCCATCGGTATTTCTCCCAGATCGAGCTCTCCGAGATTGATCCCGCGAGCAGAGAATTCCGCCTGCGCATTCAGGTTGGCGAGGATGTCGGAGCAAAAGCCGATGTCGGCCGGTTGAAGACGAGCCTGCTGGCAGATATCCTTCAGTTTCTCAAGCTCATGTCGCGGGATTCCGACCTTGAAGCCATCGCGCGGTTCTTCGAGACGATCATCCTTGAAATCTATTCGCTGAAAACGGATGAGCTGAACCGGGATGTGCCGTACTCGTTCTTGAGCCTTGAGATGAAAAAATCCAATCTCCTCAAGGTTGCGTCGGGTGGGAGAGTCACGTTGGACCAGCTTCGGAAAATGTGCGATGTCCGGTTCGACTCCGGAAGGCCGATCGAGCCGCATCGCGGCCTTGAAGCCCACGGATCCAGAGGTGCAAAATGACCGACTCAATGCATCAGGGACTTGGCCGGCACTACCTTACGTATTGCCGACGGCGGTTGTTGAAAGAGTATCTGCCGCGAATTCAGCGCTGCTTGAACGAACTCTCGGAGGAAGATGTCTGGTGGCGGGCGCACGAGGCGAACAACAGCGTGGGGAATCTCCTCCTTCATCTCTCCGGAAACGTTCGGCAGTGGATCATCTCCGGAGTCGGAGGTGCGGCAGACATGCGCAATCGGCCGCAGGAGTTTGCCGAGCGTGACCGCGTTCCAAAGGATGCTCTTCTCAAAAAGCTTGAGTCCACGCTGTTGGAAGCGGACAAAGTCCTCGAGCAGTTCGATGTCTCGAAGCTGATGGAGGTTCGGCATATCCAGAAGTACGACGTCACCTGCCTCGATGCCATCTCGCACGTTATAGAACACCTAGCCCAACACCTCGGCCAGATCATCTACATCACCAAGCTTCGCACTGGAAAGGATCTGAAATTCTACGATCTCTAACTGGACAGATTCCTGCAGACTTGGAGACTTCCATTGGTGCAGATTCCCGAAATCTTGCAGATTTTGGGAGTCTCTATCCAGAACTGTTGAAACTTCCGAAGGCGAATTGTCGTAGTCAGACGTGTCAACATGTGTCTGACAAGGAGGTTAGCATAATGTCAAAAATGACAAGAGCTTTGGCCGTCGTCATACTCAGTGTCGTTAGCATTTGGGTTCTGGAGGCTCAGGATACCAAAGAGGTGCGAAAATCCGGTCCACTCAGCGCCGACGGTACCGTGCATATCGACACGTACAAGGGGAGCATCACTGTTACAGCGTGGGACAAGTCTGAATTCGAGGTTTATGCCAGAATTGAGTCGGATGAATCGGACCGGTACGCGGAGGAGAAAGTCCAGGATACGGAAATCCGGATCGACGCGAGCTCCTCGTCGGTTCGCATCAAGACCGACTATGATCGTGTGAATCGACGGCACCACAGCTTCTGGGATCTCTTTGGTGGAGAATCCGGCAACCTTCCGCTTGTTCATTACACCATCAAGATGCCGCGCACTGCTCGTCTCGTCATCAAGGACTACAAGTCGAAGACTTCTGTCGCTGATCTTCGGTCGGATGCCGAAATCGAGACCTACAAAGGCAGCGTCGAAGTGACCAATCACGACGGATCGATGACCCTCGAGACATATAAAGGTGAGGTATGGGTCGGCTTCGCAAACTTGGCGCGCAATAGCCGGTTCGAGACCTACAAAGGAGAGATAGAAGTGAAGCTGCCGAAGGGAAAGGGTTTCGACGTTGACGCCGAGATCGGCCGACGTGCACGTTTTGAATCTGACTTTAATCTTGACGGAAAGTACCGTGGCAGTAGGCACCGCGACTATGACATTCGTACTTCGGTAAACGGTGGTGGACCTACTCTCCGGCTGAAGACGGAGAAAGGGACCGTCCGCTTGGCGGAACGGTGATGCAAGAGAAAGCATGTCCAAGGAGAAATCATGAAGCGCCTCTATCGATCTGGTACCGACAAGAAGATTGCAGGAATCTGCGGAGGGATGGGCGAATATCTGGACGTCGATCCGACCGTTGTCAGACTTGTCACGATAATCCTGGCGCTGGCAACAGGATTGATTCCGATGACCATCGGCTATATCATTGCGTGGTTCATCATTCCCGAGGCCCCGCGAACATCGCCTCAATAATGTTGGACCTGTTGAGTTTTACCTCCAACAGGAAACTTCTGGTGTGTGTTGAGATGTTATAGGTGATGATTCGTCCGATCACTTATCAACCATCACACCAGGAGTTGTCATGCTACGATCCGCAAGTCTCTTCGCTGCTTTAGCCCTCACCTTCGTTACTCTCGAACTCTTTGCTCAGCCAAAGGAGAAGCCCACAGTGCAATCCAAAGGAGTCCATAGCTTCACGATGAAAACCATTGACGGGAAGGAGAAATCGCTGTCAGAATACAGCGGAAATGTTTTGCTGGTGGTGAATGTTGCCTCGTTCTGCGGCTACACGCCTCAGTACAAAGACCTCGAAGAGGTGTACCGCAAGTACAGGAGCCAGGGCTTTCGCATCCTCGCCTTTCCGGCGAACAACTTCGGTCAGCAAGAACCGGGTTCGGACAAGGAGATCAAGGAGTTCTGTGAAACGAAATACAGCGTCACATTTGATCTCTTCTCGAAGATCAGCGTCAAGGGTGAAGACCAACATCCACTGTATCAGTACATCACGATAGAGTCTCCATTCCCGGGTGAGGTGAAATGGAACTTTCAGAAATACCTTGTCGACAAGAGGGGCGAAATCGTAGCGATGTTCCCCTCACGCGTCAAACCGACAGACAAGGGCGTCGTTGAAAAAATCGAGTCGTTGCTCAAGGACAAATCCTAAGGATTCGAGGCGGATCGTTCCACGACAGACAGCACTTTGTGCGAGGCGACGATTCTGCGCCAAGCGCGCACCAGCCTGTGGTTGAGAATCGCCGCTTTGAATATTCAATCCTCAGGAGCGTCGCTTCTGGGCATTTTTGTTTCGGGTTGATCCCCCCAACGCTCACCAGAGTCGTGACCCACCTAATGTCTCTGCAGGTTTGATCCACTCGTGAAGCAACCACGACTCAACGGGTAGCGGGTCCGATCAAGCCGGTCTGTCCTTCTCATGAACGTAATTTGTTGTATATTCTTGCGACATAAGGTCTCGGAGGAGATTCCATGAAGATTAGCATTGTCGGTTCCGGATTTGTGGGGAGTGCAACGGCGTATGCCATGGTGCTGCGGAGGGTCGCCAGCGAAATCGTGCTGGTCGACGTGAATCCGACGCTTGCACGGGCACAAGCGGAGGACATCCTCCACGCCACGCCGTTTTCCAATCCTGTGCAGATTTCAGCCGGCGACTACCCAGACCTCGCTGGAAGTTCGGTCGTCGTGCTCGCGTGCGGCGCGAACCAACGGCCCGGGGAAACCCGTCTGCAGCTTCTGGAGCGGAATGCGAAGATCTTCGAGCAGGTCACTGCCAAAGTTGTTCGGCATGCGCCCGAGGCAATTCTGCTGGTGGCATCCAATCCAGTCGACGTTATGACGCACGTTGTGATGGCGGTCGGCGGTCTTCCACCAGGTCGCGTGATCGGGTCGGGCACGATTCTCGACACCGCACGGTTTCGGGTGCTACTTGGGGAGCATTTCGGTATCTCGTCCCAATCCGTCCACACCTACGTGTTGGGTGAGCACGGCGACTCGGAAGTGCTCATCTGGTCGAGTGCGAAGATCGGTGGACTTCCGCTTCCGGAATTTGCGGAACAGACCGGCAAGCAATTGACGGCTGAAACCAAGGCATCGATTGAGGACGGGGTACGCCGCGCGGCCTATAGGATCATTGAGGGCAAAGGGGCGACTTACTACGGTATCGGTGCTGGACTTGCGCGCATTGCCCAGGCCGTCCGTGATGACGAGCGTGCGGTGTTGACGGTGTCGAACGTCGGCCTCAAGGGAGACGAAGGAGTGTGTCTCTCATTGCCGCGCGTCATTAGTGGAGTCGGGATCACGTCAACCCTTCAGCCTTCACTCTCGGCGGAAGAACACGAAGCCTTGAGCAGAAGCGCAGACATCCTGCGTAATGCGGCGATTCAGATTGGGTATTGACAGAGCACGCTGTGGGCGCATCACAGGAGAGCGGCAGATTGGTGTGCAGGATAACGAAGATGACATAGCTAAGAGGGCGAGGCGGCGCCGGAGGCTTTACCTTTGAGCAGCCGGCGGCTGATGAATAAGGTGGTGAAGATGATGAGAGATTTTGGATGAAGTGTTTCGGATTTCAGGGAATCTGGATCCCAATCTCTCGATGTCTCTGTAGGTTTATTCATACAAAGTCATCCACGGAAAGATAATGTCCGCGCTTCGCAAACTCTACATTCGTTTCAAATTGCTGCTCCCCGATCCCATTCGAGATGCGCTGAGTGGCATCAATCAGCGGTTTTTCGCGAGACGGACGCTGCAGCGAAGGTACGGAGGTTGGTTTGAGGTTGACTGGCGCAAGAAATTTCGCGCGCTCTCTGATGAAGAGTGGAAACGCGCATACGATCAGGCGTGGAGCCATCGAGCGAACGATTGTGTGGAGGAAACCGATGCGGCGATGATTCTTGCCGCTTTGGGCGATCGAGGGACAGTGCTCGAGGTTGGGGCTGGCATCGGGACGCTGGCAATTCGGCTGGCCAAGGAGGGCTTCCACGTCACCGGATTGGATGTGAGCACAGAGGCTCTTCAACGAGCGCGAGAACGGGCAAAGCAAGAGGGTGCTTCCGTTGAGTGGAAAGAGGGATTTGCCGAAGCATTGCCGCTTCCGGACAAGTCATTTGACTATGTGACGTGCTGCCACACGCTCGAACACGTGAAGGACCTCGAAAAGGCAGTTGGTGAACTCAAGCGAGTCGCCAGGAAAAAGATTGTCGTCCTGATCCCAAAGCAGAAGTACCGTCTCTACGCCGAGAATTATCACACCCAGTTTTTCGAGCGACAGGAGCAACTCAGTGACATATTCGGCCTCGCACACTTCGAATGCTCGGAGATCGATTGCCTTGACCACAAGAACGAATTTCAGGGAAAAGCGTTTCTCTACGTTGGACATCTCTCCTGATCTCATCGAATGAACCTCGTCATCCCACTGCATCATCCGACACCGGACGCGGAGGAGTTCATCGACATCCTGATGGGTCGGAAGCGTCAGGTTCGGACCCCGCTCGTCGAATACATCGTCGACGATGTCGTCATGAAGCCGATTATAGAAGAGCTTCTTGGAGGGCGTTGGGTGCCGTATGGCCTGGATCGCGACTCCCAGAGGGCATATCTCGACAACTTCATCGAGTTCTGGCACAGAATGGGGTACGATTTCGTGCGGTTCGAGCAGAGTCTAAGTTTCGTGGAACCGAAGCTCGTGATAGAAGACACTGCTCCCGGGTCGACAAAAGCCCGTGAATGGGCGGATGAACATCACGGCGCGTTGAAAAGTTGGGAGGATTTCGAGCGGTTCCGATGGCCGAAGGTTGAGGAGTTCGACTTCTTTCCGTTTGAGTATCTCAATTCTCACCTTCCCGAAGGCATGGGACTCATCAGCTCGCACGGCGGCGGGATCTTTGAGCATCTCACGTGGATTATGTCGCTCGAGGGCTTTTGTGGCACGCTGGTCAGCGACCCGACGCTGGTCAAAGCCGTTGCAGATAAGCTGGGCGAACTCATGACTGACTTCTATCGACACTTGCTCGACCTGGATCGTCTCGTAGCGGTTTTCCCCGGCGACGACATGGGCTACAACGTCGGGACGATTGTCTCGCCTTCGGACCTCAAAGAATATTTCCTTCCGTGGCACAGGCGCTTTGCCACGATGGTGCATGAGCGGGGGCTGCCGTACTTGCTGCACTCTTGCGGCAACCTGGAGAAGATCACGGAGGATCTCATCGACGATGTGAAGATCGATGGCAAGCACTCGTTTGAGAACAACATCATCCCTGTCCAGGACTTCCAAGCCAAGTATGGAGACCGTATTGGAGTGTTGGGGGGACTGGATCTCAACATACTCGGCGCCTCTTCTCCGGAGGAAGTCAGAAAGCAAACCCGATTCTTGATCGAGACCTGTGGCTCACGAGGCCGGTACGCCGTAGGTTCCGGCAACTCCATACCGAGCTACATTCCCGCTCAAAACTACCTTGCCATGGTGGATGAGGCAGCCAAAGCTTCTTTCACCCCATCGTTGACCCAGCGACTGCATTCGTAGTGCGCGCTCTGTCCGGCTCTGCCTGCCGAGCTAGGCTCACCTTCGTTCCTTCTCAAAACTGGCAAAATGAGAAGGAGCTCTCCATTACGACAAACCTCGATGCGAAGGGATCTTCGTGCGGTAATTGACTTTGGGAACGCGTTGAGGTAATTTGCTGATCGTGCGATCAGTGCGCTCACCCCTCGGAGATTGTGCTGATGTCCACCACCGACCGTAAGCGTGATTCAGATGAATCACTGCAGGAGGAGGTCGCCCGCCTCAGACGCGCCGTCGAAGAGCTCTCCGTGCTGAATGACCTCGCGCGGAGTATCGGAGCCTCCCTCGATTCCCAACAAGTGATGCGGACGATCGTCCAGCGGTCGCTACACGCCGTTCAGGCCGAGCAGGGCGTCATCACGCTGGTCGGCAGCGATCCGGTGTCAGACACCACGACGCTCATCCGCACGCAGCTCAGCACCAGCGAACATCCCAAATTCCATCTCGACCGGGCGCTTCTTGGCTGGATGTATCTCAACACGAAGCCCCTTCTCGTGAATGACCCGCAGCACGACGAGCGGTTCCGCGGAGTTCACTTTGATGCTTCCATCCGCTCCATCCTCTGCGTGCCTCTGGTAGTGAAATCGGCGCTGAAAGGTGTTCTGACCGCGTACAACAAGAAAGACCAGCAGGGATTCACGCCCGAAGATGAACGATTGCTGGCGATCATCGCAGCACAATCCGCTCAAGTCGTCGAGAACGCTCGCCTGTATGAAGAAGAGAGGCTTTACATCAAGATGAAGGAGGAGTTGAGACTTGCCTCCAGAATTCAATCCGATCTCCTTCCAAAAGAGCGTCCGCAGATTCCGGGCTATGACATTGCCGCAACGACGATCCCTGCCGAACAGGTTGGCGGCGACTACTACGATTTCATCTGTTGCCATCAGAACCGACTTGTGGTGTGTTTGGGTGATGTTTCCGGAAAAGGCTTGCCGGCATCTCTCTTGATGGCAAATCTCCAAGCGACGCTTCGAGGGCAGGCTCTTCTCACTCCAATTCCTAAAGAGTGCTTGGCGCGCGCTAATCGCCTTCTGTTCAACAGCACAAGTCCGGAAAAGTTCGCAACGCTTTTCTACGCTGTTCTGGACCTCGAACGCCAGAGCTTCTGCTATTCCAACGCTGGCCACGAGCGCCCAATGTTGGTGAAAGCAAACGGCGAAGCGTTGCGGCTCTGCACGGGTGGACTTCCTCTCGGAATGGTTGACGAGTGGGTCTACGAAGATGAGTGCGTGGATTTTCACTCGGGCGATTTGCTCGTGGTCTTTTCCGACGGCATCGGCGAAACAGTAGATGAGCAAGGTGAGCATTTCGGAGACGAGCGCGCTCTCGAGGTTGTCAAAGCGAATGCACATCTCTCCGCAGGCGGACTCATGGAGAGAATTCTCGATGCTGTTCGCACTTACAGCGGCAATTCCTTGCAGTCGGATGACAGGACCCTCGTTGTTGTGAAGAGAATGTAGAGTCGGATCCGCCTACCGTGGTCGGCGAGGTTTGCAATCCGACGACTGATTGACCAAGAGTAGAATCGGGTGGAGAAGAATCTCTCCAGAGTAAAATGACCGTGAAATGCCGAACAACTACGCAGAGACGACTCGGCGCTCTCGGTGCCCTGTTGTTTTGCGCCTTGCTTCACGCCTGCAGCCCCTCAACGGAAAGTCAACCCGGTGTTGTGGAGGAAAGTTACCTTCACATACGGCCAAGCTGGTCTTGCGACGGCAAAACCATCGCGTTTACCTCGATGATCCAAAACGCTGTTGGCGTGTACCTGGTTGATTCGTCTGGAGCAAACGTCCGCCGGCTCGTCGAAGGCGAAGGAGTTGGCATAACATGGTCTCCGGATAGCAAACGGCTGTGTTTCTCCCGCGCGGGCAGCTTGCACACAGTAAAGGCAAATGGTGACAGCCTCACTCGGCTCAACACGTACATCGGGTCCATAAGGCCGTCGTGGTCGCCGGATGGAGGGCGAATCGCGTTTGTTCAACGCGACCCTCCCGACCTGAGCGGTATCTGGTCATACGACGTTCGCACAGAGACGGCTTCGCAGCTCGTGAGCTTTGGAGACTATCCGTCTTGGAATCCCTCGGGCAATGAGATTGTGGTGCTCGACGCGCAGGTTGACCCGGTATCGGGCGGCCTCATCTACAGGTTTCTGGCTATTGATGCAGTGAGTGTCTCCGTTCGCACCATTAATACCTTCGGCTCAGGAGCCGATTGCGGCTTCTGCTCGGTCAACCCGCAGGGGACTGCAATTGTCTACGGACTTAAGCCTCTGAATGACCTTGCGCAGGTTTGGAAGTTCGATATCGTGACGAATCGGCACGTGAGGCTGACGGATGACGGCGGCGACTACCCGGCCTGGAATCCGGACGGGAAGATGATCGTCTACACGCGAACGACAGCAGGGGATGGTGGCCTCTGGATCATGAATGCGGATGGAAGCGGCAAGCGGAGGCTGACGAAGCCGTAGTGGCCTCACACCCTCACCCCCGCCTGAACGCCGCCCGCTCGAACGACGGAGTCGGGCGAGCAGGCGGGCAGGCTCAGTCCCTCTCCCACTGGTGGGAGAGGGATGTCGCCGACGAAGTCGGAGACAGAGTGAGGGTGATAGGTTGAGAACAGATTTGAGACTACTATGATTGACAAGACTGTCGGTCATTATAAGATTCTCGAGAGGCTGGGCGAAGGAGGCATGGGTGTTGTCTACAAGGCCGAGGACACCAAGCTTGAGCGCGCCGTTGCTTTGAAATTCCTCTTAATTCATTTCCTTTTCATGATGATCCGGAGGTGTCAAAATGAAAAAGCAAAATGCATTTAATGCCGATGTTCTCTTGAGCATGATCAGTCTGCTCTTCGTTCTTCAGTTTGGGGCAGTTCCAGTCTCGTATTCGGGCGTCCAAGACAGACCGGAAAAGAAAAATGAAAAGGCGAGACTGGTTTCGACCGGCCCCGACATCATTCTCTACAACGCTCGTGTACGGACCATGGATAGCAGCAAACCGAGTGCCGAAGCGATCGCCATCAAGGCGAATCGTTTGCAGGCGGTTGGAACCGACGCCGAGATCCTCGCTCTTCAAACAACCGGCACACAAATGATTGACCTTGGAGGTCGCACCGTCGTGCCCGGCCTGATCGACAACCATAGCCACCGACTGTGTAATGCGTTTTGGAACGATGGACCTGAAGGATTAGTGCGAGCCGCAAAGGAAGCGGCGGAAGAAGGATACACGACCGTTCATGAATTGTATGGTGATCCCGGGTTTGTCGATGCGGTTGCGGCCCTTGTGCCGGAAAACAGATTGGCAGTCCGCATCAACTGTTACGTCCCATACAACACGAATGCCGGCGAGGATCTCACCGATTGGAAGCTCTTCCCTTACACAGAGAAGAAAGACACGCTCCTGCGCGTCGTTGGAATAAAGGTTTTTGCCGATGGTGGTAGCGTAGGCTGGCCAGCTCTCACCACCCTTTACCCGAACGGCGAGGCTGCAGGGACGCATGGCAATTTGTTCAAAACAGAGGATCAGATGGATTCGGCTGTGGCAGAGATCCTCCGGGCTGGCTATCCAATTGCCATGCACGCCATCGGCGATTCAGCAATTGGAGTTGGGTTGCATGCCTATTCGAACGCGTTTGCCGGACAAGGGAATGCCTTGAGATCTCGCATAGAACATCTTCATGTCATGCGTGCAGACCTGGTTGACCAAATGGCGGCGCTGGGCGTGGTTGCCGCGATCCAGTACACATTCGCGAATACCCGATCCAGTTGGGGGCAACGTGTCGAACCGGCTGTCCTTGAATGGTTTTATCCCTGGAGAAGAATGGCAGACCGGGGGATCATCATTGCAGGTGGAAATGACTATCCCTACGGCAAGCCATCCCATGCGATGCAGTGCATCAGCTATTTGGCAACGAGAAAGGTGCAGCGGGCCGATGTTTTGCCGGACTGGTTAGACGGGGATCAGCTTACCGTCGAGGAAGGCCTTCGAGGCATGACTGTGACGAATGCCTGGGTCGTTTTCGAAGAGGACGTCAAGGGAACCGTTAGCCCTGGGAAACTGGCTGATCTCACTGTCTTATCGGCCGACCCATTGTCGGTGGACCCCTTCGATGTCCGGTACATCAATGTTGAGATGACCATGATGGACGGGATCATTCGGCACAATCAGATAGGCATCCTCCATACGGCTGTCCACGATGCTGGAACATTTCGTATGGGCGTCGATGACAGGGGGTTATGGGGTCCATTGCGTTCGCTCGAAGGGCTTATTTACAAAGGTGCGGAACATCTGCGCTGGGGCTCCTTGCTCGTTTCGTATGACAGCAGCACAGTGGCCATGGCACTGCCTGAGCAGCACGATTACTGCGTTTCCGCGAACGGATCGGTCCAATTCAACGAACCAGGCACACAAGCTACCGAGCAGGCGACGGTTACGTATGAGGATGCGGCGGTATTTCATCCCGGGAAAGTACGCGTTACCCAGATGACATCAATGTGGGCAAATGATCCTCTGCTCTTGGTGCACTATGCGATCACGAATGTCGGATCGAATCGCTTGAGCGGAATCTACCTCGGACAGCTCATGGATTTCGACGTCGTGTCCCGTTGGACGAACAAATGCGGATGGGATGTCAAGGACGGTCTCGGATTCTGCTACATCTATAACGCGGATGACACAACGAGCCCCTACATCGGCATGGCCATGTTTGATCGATCGGGGAGAAATGTCAACACGTCAATGAGGTTCTTGAGCGGATATAGTCGAGATGTAAATGGTGAGCCTTCTCTCAGCGAACTGATGCGGAGCGGGGTTATCCAGCCTGATGCGTCGGAGAGTGCAGACTACGCTCCTCTCATCTCGGCTGGACCATATGAGATCGATGTCAACCAATCTGTCGCACCATTCGTTCTGGCGATCATCGTCGGCAACAGTGTTGACGATTTGAAAAACGGAGTTCAACTCGCATACCAGAGATCGATGCTGCTGACTTCAGTTGAGTCAGTTCACAACGAACCGCCGAGTAGCCCGTTCCTGTGGCAGAACTATCCCAACCCATTCAACGCTCGAACGATCATCCGGTATAGTCTTCCGAAAGCATCAAGGGTGCGACTTGCTGTCTATGATGTGCTGGGGAGGGAGGTCGCCTTGTTGGCGGATGGCAGCCGCGATGCCGGCCATCATCAAGTGAGCTTCGACGGGACTTTCTTGTCCAGCGGCATGTATCTATGTCGGCTCCGCACAGACGGTTTCGTCAGTTCGCGAAAGCTTCTCTTGATAAGATAGGACAGAAGAAGTCCGACTTCTTCCATCGCCGCGCGTTGTAGAAGTCGGACTTCTAACAAGTTTGCTGTGAGCCAACCAACCCACATCGTCATAATGACTATCGGACGCTCGCTCCTTCTCACTTTCATCCCAGCACTCGTCTCACTGGCTCAAACGTCCGTCCGCGCTTGGGAAGAGCCGCTCGTTATCCCGACATACAAGGTCGAAGCTCCTGAACCCAATCCGATGTTCTACTCTGGCCGCGCCTACCAGGGCGCAAAGGGCCCAATCTATCCCTATCCTCTCATCGACAGACTCACGGACGTTCGCGAGAATAGGACATACAATGCCGTCTATCTCGAAAACGACTTTGTGAAGCTGTGCGTGCTACCCGAGATCGGCGGCCGCATCTTCTACGCGATCGATAAGACGAATGGGTACGACTTCGTCTACCATCAGCATGTCATCAAGCCGGCTTTGATAGGCATGCTTGGTGCATGGATCTCCGGAGGCGTTGAATGGAACATCCCTCATCATCACCGGGCTTCGACATTCATGACCGTCGATCACGCCCTGGTGGAGAATCCCGACGGAAGCAAGACGATCTGGGTAGGGGAGATCGAACTCCGTCACAGAATGAAATGGATCGTAGGACTTACTCTCTATCCGGATAGGTCATACATTGAAGTTGCGGTCAAGCTGTTCAACCGCACTCCGTTCGCTCATTCAATTCTCTACTTCTCGAATGTCGCCGTTCACGCCAACGCTCAGTATCAGGTTATCTTTCCACCAAGCACTGAGTTTGCCACCTACCACGGCAAGAACCAGTTCACCCGTTGGCCGATAGGTGATGGCGTCTTCGGCGGGACTGACTATAAAGGAGTGGATCTGAGTTGGTGGAAGAACCATCCTTCACCAATCTCTTTCTTTGCGTGGAATTATCAGGACGATTTCTTGGCTGGTTACGATCACGGGAAACAGGCGGGCGTTGCTCTCGTTGCGGACCATCATATCGTCCCGGGAAAGAAGTTCTTCGAATGGGGTAATGGATCTCAGGGGGAGATGTGGGATAAGATTCTCACCGACGACGACGGCCCCTACCTCGAGCTGATGGTCGGAGGATACTCTGACAATCAGCCCGATTACAGTTGGTGCCAGCCGTACGAAGTGAAGACCCTCAAGCAGTACTGGTATCCGATCCGGCAAATCGGTGGATTGAAAAACGCCAACCAAGATGCTGCTCTCAATCTTGAAATCACATCCCCGAAGACTGCCAGGATTGGATTCAACACGACTGCTGCATACCGGAACGCAACGGTTTCATTGCAGGCGAGGGGTAAGGTCATCTTCGATCAAACCATCGATGTCAGTCCCGCGAATCCATATTCCAAAGAAGTGACATTGCCGCCGGGCATCAAGGAGGAAGACCTGAGGTTGGCATTAAGTTCCGCCGAAGGCAAGGAACTGATCGCCTACGGGCCAGTCAAGAAACGAGAGCCGTCTCCGATGCCGGAGCCCGTCAAGCCTCCTCCGCCACCCAAGGAGATCGGGACAAACGAAGAGCTTTGTCTCACCGGCCTGCGCCTTGAGCAGTTCTACAATCCAGCCATTGAACCATATCCCTACTACGAAGAAGCATTAAGGAGAGATCCTGGGGATTACCGCGCCAACACAGCGCTCGGCATTCTGTATCTCAAGCGAGGAATGTTCAAAGAGGCGGAAGAGACGCTCCATCGCGCAGTCGACCGGGCGACGCGGAACTACACAAGCCCAAAGGATGGTGAAGCCCTCTACTATCTTGGAGTTGCTCTGAGAGCGCAAGGTAAGCTTGATGCTGCCTACGATGTACTCTACAAAGCGACGTGGAGCCAGGCCTGGCATGCGGCCGCATACTACGTCCTGGCGGAGCTGGAATGCCAGAAGGGGGATTTCGCGAAGGCTCTGGAATTTATCGAACGCTCGATTTCCGCAAACGCTCTCAACACAAAGGCGCAATGCTTGAAAGCTGCGGTGCTGAGGAAGTTGGGTCGACTTGAAGAAGCGGAGCGGGTTGCTTCGGGCGTCCTTGCGTGCGATCCGCTCGACTTTTGGGCCGGCAACGAACTCTATTTGGCAAAGGTCGGGAAGAAGGCAATAAGCGATGCGAGCAAAGAACTCGACGCACTCAAGAAGAAGATGAGAGATGCTGCCCACTCCTATCTTGAACTTGCGGTGGACTACAGCAATTGTGGTTTCTGGGACGAAGCAATTGAGGTCCTCTCGCGTCTCGTCGAGAGTCCGAAACTGAGTGTGGCGAACCCGCTCGTAGGCTACTATCTCGGCTACTTCTGGGAGAAGAAAGGTGAGCAAGATAAAGCCCTGAAGCAGTACAAGCTCGCGAGCACGATGCCCCCCGATTTCTGTTTCCCTTTCCAGCTCGAAGCGATTGACGTGCTGAAGGGCGCATCGAGGATGAATCCCGGTGACGCTCGCGCCCCGTACTATCTCGGAAACCTCTTGTTTGACCACCAGCCTGAAAACGCCATCAAGGAATGGGAGAGGTCGAGAAGTCTCGACAGTTCGTTCTCCATCGTGCATCGAAATCTCGGGTTGGCGTACGCTCGCATTGAGAACGATGTCAATAAAGCCATTGCGAGCCTGCAGAAAGCGGTTTCGTGCAATCCAGAAGATCCTCGGCTCTATCTTGAGTTGGACCAAATGTATGAAGCCGGTGGAGTGCCGGCCGAGAAACGACTGGCGCTGCTGGAGAAGAATCACTCAACCGTTCTAGGATACGACGATGCGCTTGCGCGGGAGATCGTGCTCTACGTTCAGCTTGGACACTACGACAAAGCAATCGAGTTACTGAAGAATCATCACTTCCACATTTGGGAGGGTGGAGGGATGATCCACGATGTGTACGTCGACGCGCATTTGTTAAGGGGACAGGAACGCTTCAAAGCGAAGAAGTACCGGGATGCTCTGAAGGACTTTGAGGCAGCGCTCGAATATCCGATCACTCTGGAGGTGGGCAAACCTCACCGAGATGCGAGAGCTTCTCAGGTCAACTATTTTATCGGGATCGCGCATGAAGCTCTGGGCCGCGCTGAGCAAGCGAGGCAGTGTTATGAGAAATCAGTGGCTGAGCAGTATGGCTGGTCTGAGATCAGCTACTGTCAAGGCCTGGCGTACCGAAAACTCGATCGAGAGCGCGATGCGATCGAAGTCTTTGACGGTCTGATCAAGTTTGGAAAGGAAAGGCTGGCGGCAAGCGCGGGTTTGGACTTTTTTGAGAAATTCGGTGAAAGGCAATCTGAGGTGAGCCGACTGGCGCACGCCCACTATTTGCTGGGATTAGGGCATCTTGGCAAGGGAATCAAAGCAGAGGCGAAGGCGGAGTTCGAGCAGGTCCTCAAGCTGAATCCGAATCACGTAGGGGCGAAAGCGCGATTGTCTGAATTGAAGCCGTGAGACGCAAAAGGGGAGACGTGAGAAGTAAGGGTGATGGAATTTTCGCTGGAGGCGCATCAGCCTGCGGCTGAGAATCATTGAGTCATCGGACCATCGGGTCGTCGGGTGATGGAGGCATTGAGTCAATGGACAAATGAATAGATGAATCAATTCCTATGATCGGGCAGACAGTACACCATTCTTTCTGAGTGTGAATTGAACTCTAAGGCCAACACAGTTTCTCTCCTTGTCGTGACTTGTGCCTTTGTGCTGTGTGGCTGCATTCGGTCATGCACACAACAGGAAGCCGTTTCTGATCAGATTCGCGATCGAATCGCTGCTGTGGGAACGCGCGCAGGGGTCGTCATCAACCAGGACTCGATCCATGCCTCGAGGGTGCTCCCGGCAGCCTACAAGGACCGAGACTATCGAGCATTCTGGAGCGCTGATCAAGGTCTTCTCGCGCAGGCGGACTCTCTCGTAGAGGCGATCAAGGAGGCTGACCGTGAGGGACTGAATCCTGAGGATTATCATCTCGCCGCCATCGAAGGGAAGATGGGCGAGCTGCGTCAGAGTCAAGAGGACAAGGAGTCTCCCGTTGTCTCGCGTCTCGCTGATCTTGATCTTATGCTGACGGATGCGTTCCTGGTCTATGCGTCTCATCTAGCGGGAGGAAAGGTCAATCGGGAGACACTGCAGCCGGAGTGGTCTGCAAAGAACGATAGCCTGGATTATGCTGCTCTTCTCGACAATGCAGTTCGTTCAAACCAAATCCAGGAGACTCTCAGAGAACTGCTCCCGAAACACGCATTCTACGTAGATCTCCGTCGGTTGCTTTCTTCATACGAGGTTCTGGCGCGGAGAGGCGGGTGGGGGAGGGTTCCGGAAGGAGCAGAGATGAGGATGGGAGAGTCGGGGAAGAGAGTGACAGCGTTGAGACGGCGGCTCGCTGCTTCTGGAGACCTCTCCGGATTGCGGCAGAGATCGAATGGCGTGTTCGACTCGACACTCGCGAACGGAGTGTGTCGATTTCAGATGAGGCACGGCCTGGCCGCAACCGGTGTGGTTGACAGCGCAACGCTTGTGGCTCTGAATGTCCCTGTCGAACTGCGCCTGGAGCAAATAAAGGCGAACATGGAGCGCTGGCGCTGGCTGCCCCACAAGCTTGGGCGGAAGTATGTTCGCGTCAACGTGGCGGATTTCAAGCTCACTGCAGTGGAGGAAGACCGCGAAGTGCTGAGCATGAAGGTCGTTGTTGGCAACCCAGATTGGCAAACGCCCGTGTTCAGGGCCGACATCACGCAAGTGCTGTTCAACGACTACTGGATCGCTCCGTACAACATCCTCGCGACCGAGCTCATCAACTACATGAAAGCTGACTCGAATTACCTCAAGAACAACGAGATGGTACTCTTGCGTGAGTCGGGGGACAGCCTCCAAGAAGTCGACCCACACACTATCAACTTCGCGGAGTTGAATCCAAAGGATATCGACTTCAAACTGCGTCAGGGTCCGGGCCCGAATAACATCATGGGCCAGGTGAAATTCCTCCTCCCCAACAAATATGAAGTGTTCCTTCACGATACGCCGTACCGTGAGGACTTCGCGAAAAACGTTAGGATGTACAGCCACGGTTGCATCCGACTCGAGAAGCCATTTGATTTCGCCGAGTACATACTCAAGGACTACCTGGGATGGACGAAGGACACGATTCTTGCTGTTGTCCATCGGATCGAACGACGAACGATCAATTTGAAGGATCCCATTCCTGTTTACGTCCTGTATTGCACAGCGCGGAAAGATAAGGACGGGACGATCCAATTCCGGGAGGACTATTACGGAAAAGATAAGCGCCTGAGCGCCGCGCTGCTAGAAGGATCGCCGGCGATCCGGACAGCAAGGTGAAAACAGAGAGATCGGTTCAAGAGCGCGTAAAAGGATTCCATCCACGCTAAAAGCGATGCGGGTTCCGCTCACTGGATCCCGCCCGACTGAATTGGCCGGGCAGGTCTAGCGGGAGTAAGGTCATCGTCAGGATGCGGATACCTATCCTAGGTCAAACAATGTCTCACGCCAAGATTCTTGAGATGCCCTGGCACAAATGGACTAACCTGCGAGGTCTGAGAGACCGTCTCTTGTTATAGGATGCTTGAAAGAATCACAAAAGGAGGAGGAAGTTATGAAAATCACTATCATCGCGGCGCTCGTCGGCGTCTTGATTCTCATCAAAGCGTGCGGCAGCTTCGCTCCTGTTCCCACTGAGAAAATGAAGGTTAAGCTAACGGAAGAATGGGTGGAACTTCTCGGTGAGGATTCTATCTTCACGTTCCGCCCTAGCGACACGACAAGGTTCACCCTTCCACCCATTCCCCTTCACACAGTTGCAATGGTTCCTCCCGCTGGTAGAACTCCTGGAGCGTACGACACGGTAACTGTAAATGCAGTCGTTACAAAGCGGGGAAATGTCAAAAGAGCATGGATCCTGTCGAGCACAAATTCATTTTTCAACAAAGCTGTCCTAAAAGCCATAGTTCAATGGAAGTATCAGCCAGCTTTACGAAATGGGGTTCCGATTGACACGCTGATAAAGATACCTCTTCCACTCGTTGAACGGCAGTAGCTTTGTAAGGTCTCCTCCACCCAAGCAGGTGGAATTCTTTATTCACCCTCACCCCCGCCTGAACGCCGCCCGCTCGAACGACGGAGTCGGGCGAGCAGGCGGGCAGGCTTGCTCCCTCTGTGCAAAAAGGGGTGACACAGGGGCGTCACGAACCATTTCGTGACGCTAAGATGCCGAAAACAAATCGTTTTGAGTGTCACGGTGTGCCTGCCCCGCATCTTTTGGCGGGGGACTGACACCCCCTCGGTTCTTTTTGGACAGCCTCATGTCACGAAGTGACAGGGTGAGGGTCAGTTGATTCAACAGAACGTTGAGCATCTCTTGATTGACAGATCCGTCGCTTTCGGCTGCGGCTGCAAGAACGCGGAGCGGGACGGCGTTTGTGTTTGTCTCCTTCCTGTCGTACCTTCTCGTCACACAATTCTTGGATCACTGCTATGAAATCACCTCTTTCCTCTCAAGAAGTCTCCGACATAACTGTAAAGCACACGTACGGCACATGGAGGTTCCAGAAGGGATGGAAGCCGCTCCACATCGTTGACGCGGAAGGATGCTATTTCGTCGATGCCAATGGCAAGAGGTATCTGGACTTTTCATCCCAGCTTATGTGCGTCACGCTCGGTTACAAAAACCAAGCTGTCATCAAAGCCATTGAGGATCAGGCGAGAAAACTCCCCTATATCGCGCCTGGATATGCGACCAACGTGCGGGCAGAATTGAGTATGCTCCTTCTCGAAGTCTTGCCCAAAGGACTGGAAAAATTCTTCTTCACCACATCCGGGACGGAAGCGAACGAAGCGGCTTTCAAGATTGCACGAATGGTGACGGGAAAGAACAAGATCATTTCGCGCTACCGTTCGTATCACGGGTCAACCATGGGCTCGATCGCGGCCACGGGAGATCCACGCCGGTGGGCGATGGAGCCAGCAGGAAAGATTCCGGGGGTTATCTTCGCCCCTGAGGTGAACTGTTATGACTGTCCGCTCCATCACCGCTACCCCGAATGTGAGATCGCCTGCGTCGAATACATCAATCACATGATCGAGAATGAAGGCGACGTCGCCGCGGTGATTGTCGAGCCGGTTGTGGGCACGAACGGCGTTCTGGTCCCGCCGAAGGAGTACATGCCGCGCCTCCGCCAGATCTGCGATGCGCGTAATGTCCTTCTCATCGCCGACGAGGTCATGAGCGGCTGGGGTCGGACGGGCAAATGGTTTGCCGTTGATCATTGGGATGTGAAACCCGATATTCTGGTCACGGCAAAGGGGATCACATCTGCCTATATACCACTTGGTCTTTGCGCAACAACAATGAAGGTTGCATCTTACTTCGATGATCATTTCTTCTCTCACGGCCACACCTACGAGGCGCATCCTCTCACCCTCGCTCCTGCCATTGCGGCGATCAGCGAACTTCAGCGCCTGGAACTTATCGATCGTTCAAGCAAGATGGGTGAATATATGGGGAAGAAACTGACCGACCTGAAGCCAAAGCATCGATCAATTGGGGACGTGCGCGGACTCGGTCTCTTCTGGGCTGTTGAGTTGGTGAAGAACCAGAAAACCAAGAAGCCCTTCAACACAAAAGCGGATAAAGTTTCAGGCAAGCCGCTGCTCGTTGACAGAATAGCTGCAGAGATGATGAAAAACGGGGTCTTCGTCCAGGCGTGGCTGAGCCATTTCGTCATCGCACCACCCTTGATCATCACACAAGAAGAGATCGATTTTGGGGTTCGAGCGCTAGACGAAGCACTGAAGATTGCGGACCAGGAAGTGGAACTGTAAAACCTTTCGTTCGTTCCAGTTTCAAAACCCTTTTATCAATATTCTCTCTCCACGGAGGAGCTATGGCGTCTTTTCATCTTCGCAACATCTGTGCTCTTTTTCTTTTCGCCCTTTTGGCTTTCCAAGTATCGCTTTCACAAACCAAACCGCGTGCGCGCGATCTCGGGATCCCGTTTGACGGAACGCCGGGCCCACATAATGCGATCACAGATGTTGCAGGCGTTGAGGTCGGATTTGCGACGCTCATCTCTGGTGAGGGTAGGCTCATTGTTGGCAAAGGTCCAGTACGAACGGGGGTGACGGCAATTCTACCGCGAGGGAAGGATTCGCACGATCAATGCTTTGCGGCGTGGTTCACGCTCAACGGCAACGGGGAGATGACCGGAACGACGTGGATTCAGGAGTCTGGCTTCCTGGAAGGACCTGTCATGATTACGAACACGCACAGCGTAGGGATCGTTCGAGATGCGGTGATCGCGTGGCAAATGAAACAACAGGGGAAAACATTTCAGCCGTGGTCGCTTCCTGTCGTCGCCGAAACATGGGATGGCGGTTTGAATGACATCAACGGATTTCACGTCAAGCCCGAGCACGTCATCCAGGCCCTTGATGGGGCGAAGTCGGGAACGGTCGCGGAGGGGAACGTTGGAGGCGGAACGGGCATGGTTGCTCACGGTTTCAAAGGCGGCACAGGCACTTCATCGAGAAAACTTGACGCGAGGGGTGGCGGCTACACCGTCGGGGTGCTCGTACAGGCAAACTACGGCAGACGCCAGAACCTTCATATCGCTGGGGTTCCGGTCGGCCAAGAAATTACCGACCTCCTTCCTGAACGCGGAAAACTGAACGACGGGTCCGGCTCCATCATCGTCGTAGCTGCAACGGATGCACCGCTGCTACCTCACCAATTGAAAAGGATGGCAACTCGGATTGCGTTAGGAATTGGAATCGTAGGCGGGAGAGGAGAGAATTCTTCCGGGGACATTTTTGTGGCATTCTCCACAGCCAATCCTGGTGCGGCACAAGACTCCGGGATCACCGCTGTGCAAATGCTCCCCAACGATCGGATCAATCCGCTGTTCAACGCCACAGTTCAGGCGACGGAAGAAGCGATCGTCAATGCCCTTGTTGCGGCTGAAACGATGGAGGGAATCAACGGGAACAAGGTCTATGCGCTCCCCCACGACCGCTTGAAGGAGGTAATGAGGAAATACAATAGACTGAAATGAAAAGTTAGTGAGTTTCGAGTTTCAGGTTCAAAGTCTCAAGTTCCAAGTACAATTAGGGTTAAGCGAAAAACTTGAAACTTAAAACTCCAAACTTTGAACCCATCTTAACTCATCCAATTCTTTCTCGCTTCCGGGTCCCACTTTGTGGTTGTCTTCTTCAGCTTCGTAAAAAGATCGATCGAGCTCTTGCCGGTGATGTCTCCGGTGCCGAATATCGATTCATTCCATCCGCCGAACGAGAACGGCTCACGCGGCACAGGCACCCCGATGTTGACGCCGATCATTCCAGCGCTTGCCCTCTCGATGACATAACGAGCCGTTCGCCCGCTCTGTGTGAAGACGGACGCTGCGTTTCCGTACGGTGAGCTGTTCTGAATTTCGAGTGCCTCATCGACAGTATTTACGCGGAGGATCGAAAGCACCGGTCCAAATACCTCCTCTCGACCAATCTTCATGTCAGGGCGCACGTAATCGAGAACAGTCGGCCCGACGTAGTATCCCTCTTCCTTTCCCTCGACCTTTGCTCCTCGGCCGTCGACCAGCACCTTGGCTCCGTCGTGTTCAGCTTCCGTGATGTATCGCTCGATTCGTTCCTTTGCTTCCTTAGAGATCACCGACCCGAGATTCTTCCCCGGAACGATCTTCTTTGCTTCCTCGCAGAGTCTCCCGATAATGTGATCGACCTTGCCGACCGCGACCATCACGGAGGCTGCCATGCAGCGCTGGCCCGCACAGCCGCTCATCGAAACTGCGATGTTCGATGCCGCCATCCCTTCATTTGCGTCAGGCAGGACAATGAGATGGTTCTTCGCTCCACCAAGACAGAGCGCGCGCTTGAGGCGCGACGTTGCTCGCGCATAGACAATTTTGGCGACACGCGTGGACCCGACAAATGTCACCGCCTGAATCAGGGGATGATCACAGATCGCCTCGACAGCCTCCTGTGCGCCGTGCACGATATTGAAGACCCCATCCGGCAAACCAGCTTCCTTCAGGAGCTCTGCTATTCTCAAGGAGCTCAGGGGAACTTGTTGGGACGGTTTGAGAATCATCGTATTGCCCAGGACCAAAGCGTTGGGGATTGTCCAGTGGGGAACCATGCTTGGGAAGTTGAACGGCGTAATCGAAGCAACAACGCCAAGCGGACACCGGTCGATTCGGCACTCGACGCCCCGGCTCACTTCCAGGATCTCACCGGGCACTAACTGAGGCATTGAACATGCAAACTCCGACACTTCAATGGCTTTCTCAATCTCTGCAGACGCTTCGCTCATGGTTTTGCCGTTTTCCTCATGAACCAGAGCGGAGAGAGCATCAATGTTCTTTTCCAAAAGAGTTTTGTAACGGTAGAAGACCTGGGCCCGTTCTTTGATTGGAGTCGCTGACCAGGATGCGAAGGCGTGTTCTGCTGCGCCTACCGCATCGTCGACATCGTGAGCGGTCGAAAGCGGCACGCTCGCAATTTGCTGACCGATGGAAGGATTCATCACGGGCAGAGAGTTGGTCGCACGCGATTCTATCCACTTTCCGTTGATGTAGTTCAACACAAGAGGAGTGCCGTTGGATGATCGTGTGCCGGCAGTGAGTGCTCTTGATGGTGCAAGAGGTTGATGAGTCGCAGGAGTTGCCACGTTGCGCCTTTCCCTTGTTGGCGGATGAACATCAAGATTTTTGGGGCTTCAAAGAGAACGTGATTGCACCAATACTAACAACTTAGGCAAGGAGAATCAAGAGTTGAAGGAAAGGGTATGACAGGAGTGCCCTTAGGCAGCGTGCGTGCTTTCTCACCAACCATCCCCAAAATCCCGTCTGGAGTATCGCCACAGAAGACGGAAATATCGAATTCGATTGACTTTAGAGAAGGGCGGCGATATATTTGAAAGCCTCCCACTTGAATGACGCCGCCAGAATCCACTCAGAAAACAAGGGGAAGAGAGCAGACTCTAACCGAACCCGGTCGAACAAGGGCGAGTCTGAACGGTTTTATCAGATCCTACCGCAAATCGAATGGAAAAGAAGTTTAAGAGGGACTTAAGGTCGCTGGACAAGGTTTTCGATTTCATCGACAACTTCACCGCTAAGCAGCGGATCGATCATTCGGTCAAAGACGCTGTGTACCTTGCTGTTGACGAGTTGTTTACCAACATGATCAGGTATCATCCGAAGAACAAGAACGATATCTCTCTGACTCTTGAGAGAGAAAAGAACAAGTTGATCATTCGGTTGATTGACCGCGAAGTGGAGCCGTTTGACATTACAGAACTGGAAGATCCTGACCTGAAAGGCTCGCTTCAAGAAAGAAGACCAGGTGGGCTCGGAATCTATCTGACGAAGAATGTTGTCGACGCCGTACAGTACGAGTATCGCAACAGAACGAGCATCATCACTCTTACGAAGAATCTCGGGAGGAAGAATGTTTGATATCCGAATGAACGATCGCGGTGATGTTGTTCTTTCTGGCAGGTTCGACGCGGCGCAGGTGGACAAGGCAAAAACCGTGTTCGATCGACTCGCCGCCACGGCGGTCGTTGATTTCAAGGACCTCATTTATATCTCGAGCGCCGGCTTGGGGGTGCTGATGGCTACTCAGAAGCGTTTGACCGATTCCGGACATAAACTCAAGCTGAAGAACGTTTCGGGACACATCCGTGATGTCTTCAATATTGCCCGGTTCGATTTGATTTTTGATATCGAATAGGAGCCAACTTTCAGCCGGTTCGATTGTATTTATGAAAGAGCAGGACGATAAAGAGCTGGTTAGAAAGTGTTTGAGGGGGGAAAAGAAAGCGTTCGAAATCATTCTCGATCGCTACGAAAAGCCCATCTACAACCTCGTCGTACGGATGGTCAATGACCGGGAGGATGCCTCTGATCTGACTCAGTCGGTGTTCGTGAAAGCGTACGAAAAACTCAACACCTACAACACTCGCTTCAAGTTCTTCAGTTGGCTCTATAAGATCGCTGTCAATACAGCACTCAATTTCATTGGTCACAGGAAGAATCAGGAAAGGCTCAGTGACGATCTCGTCTCGGAGGACACAGGACTTGAGAAGGAATTTGAGGAGTCAGAGCGATGTCAGAAACTGGAAGATGCCATTCTGGCATTGCGACCCAACTACCGAATTGTTATTGTCTTGCGCCATTTCCAGGACCTTTCCTACGACGAGATGAGCAAGATTCTCGAGATTCCAATGAAAACTGTCAAATCGAGACTCTTCACCGCGCGGCAAATGCTCAAGGTTATTCTGACGAAATCAGGACTTCAGGGATGATTGAGAAAAAGTACTTCGAACTGGTCAACAAAGAAATCGACGGGACAAACTCAAAGACTGAGAGTGCCAAACTGAAGGCGTACCTCTCAAGAAATCCCGAAGGTCGTCAACTCTACGAGGGCCTCCTCAAGACTGCCAATGCCCTCAAGCGCGTTGAGGAAGTCGAACCCCCGAAACATCTCAAGCAGCACATCCTCAATTCTCTTGAATTTCCACAGCGTTCACCGAACCGCAAGTGGAGTATTCTCGATCAGGTTATTGAGAAATTTCGTCTTCGCTCGACACCCCGATACGCTGTTGTGTTCGTTTCTGGAATCTGCGTAGGCGTCCTCCTTTTTGTGCTGTTTTCGCAGCCCCGCGGCTTAGGTGATCAGGAAACCGCCCAGGTTTCGGGCACGCTGGCACTCGTGCCCGAATTGTTGTACTTTCAAGCATCGGACTCGGTCGCCGTCAACCTCAGTGAAATCAACGGGAAGGTCCGCACGTTCTCTTCCGGGGACATCGTTCTCGCGGAATGGGACCTTCAATCCGGCGTGAGCGTCAGAGCAGAAATCCGTTTTCAGCCCACTGACATGACTTTCTCTGGCCTGAAGAAACTCTCAGGTGGAGAAGAGAAGCTCGATGTGGGCCAAGACAGAATCATTCTGACGCACTCGGGTGCTGGCCACTATTTTGTCTCGTTCGCGAGCCACGGTGCTCCCCATGGACCCTTAGAAGTCAAGATTTACGCAGGAAACAGGCTGCTTTGTCAAAAAGCTCTTCAAACCAGGGAAATCGACAGTCAGAGGTGAAACTTTTCCGAACTCTGGTGTCGATCTCCTGTATTTGAATTGGGAGTGTAATCCACTAACTTGCTGTATCATTGAAAGGAGGAGGCTGCTATGGAAGAAACACAACAAACGTCAGTTCGCTCGAAGAGGAACCAGTGGTTCATCGGGGTTGCGGCCGTCGCGGTTGTGTTGGTGGGGTATTTCGCGTTCTTCTACCCTTGGCCCGCAGTTGAGCAAGTCTCAGGGACGATTGGTGTTCAGAAGGCCGAGAAATACCGTGCGGAACAGATGACGGACAAAGATCTGGCGCTGAAGAATCCTGAAATCCAGAAGTTTCTGCAGACCGACACGTTTGCGAAGCTCGCGGAGAACGGGGAATTCAAGGCTGCCCTGAACAAGGCCGAAGTGCAGGCTGCATTGAATAATGCCGAGGTCCGAGCCTTGCTGTCGAACGCCGAGATGGAAGCGGCGCTTGCCTACGCAGACGTGCGGGCGATGTTCGCTAATGCTGAAGTCCGGGCCATGGTGTCAAACGCTGAGCTCCAGGCCGCGCTCGCGAATTCTGACTTGCGCGCTCTTTTGAACAATGCTGATTTGAGGGCGTCACTCGCCCAGGCCGATGTTCGGGCGGCACTTGCCCAATCCGAGGTTTCTGCAGCATTGGCAAGTGCACAGGTGCATGCTGCACTTGATAACGCCGAGCTAAGGGCTCAGGTAAAGAATGCCGACGTACGTGCTGCGTTGAACAACGCGGATCTACGGGCTGCCTTGAAGGAAGCGGCTGTCCAAGCGGCTCTCTCGAGGTCTGAAGTGCAGGCAGCGCTGAGTAGCTCCGCTGTGCGGGCTGCCGTGGCCAATGCGGAAGTGCGAGCGCTTCTGAACAACGCAGATTTGCGGGCTGCCCTTGCCTATGCAGATGTTCGTGCGGCACTCTCTCAGGCCGAGGTTATGGCTGCGCTCAGCTATGCGGATGTGCGTGCACTGCTTTCCTATGCTGATGTGCGGGCAATGCTGGTGAACGCCGACCTTCGGGCGATGCTCTATAACGCCGATGTGCGAGCAATGCTCGCTAAAGGCGAATTGCACAGCACAGAGTAGCCGTCGAGATTGTTGATCGAATGATGGCGTGATTGTGGAGATGCTGCCCCGAGAGGGGCGGCATCTCCTTTTTCGATTCGGCGTGGCACTGGTCGCCACGCCGATCTGTTATTTCTTTCCGGCTCCACGGGATCCCGTTTACCGCCAGGACGACCATCCGTTCGCAACGTCGTACCTCTCCCTTTGTGAAACACACATGTGGATAACGTGCTCATGATCTCCCTCGTGTGGTCGCGCCTGCGCATCCTTCCTCTCTTGGTTTGCGTTGCATTCTCCCTTCGCGCACAGGTCTTCTCGGTTGACAACAATTACTATCTCTACTCCTTCGAGACAAAAGATCTCCGGCTGCTCTATTTTAAGCAGCACGAAGTTGTCGTTCCGCATGTGGTTCAGCGCTTTGAGGAGGCGTTTCAGTTCCACTCCAAGCTCTTTGAGTATACTCCGTCCGAAAAGGTCACGGTTCTTTTGCAAGACTGGGGGGATTACGCGTCGGGAGGAGCGAACACCGTTCCCTTCAATTTCATCGGCATCGGCATTGCGCCCTTCAACTACGCGTACGAGACAATGCCTCCACTGGAACGCATGAGAATGATGATGAACCATGAGCTGGTTCATATCGTCACGATGGACAAGGCTTCTCCCAGCGACAAATTCTTCCGATCTCTCTTCCTGGGAAAAGTCGCTCCCATTGCGGAATCGCCCCCCTCCATGCTGTATGCGTATCTGACGAGCCCCCGATGGAACTCTCCCCGATGGTTCATCGAAAGCATCGCAGTGTTCCTGGAAACGTGGATGGGTGGCGGACTCGGGCGGGCGCTTGGCGCGTATGACGAAATGGTGTTCAGGACGATGGTGCGCGACAGCGCGTTTTTCTACGATGTGGTTGGACTGGAATCTGAGGGGACAAAGGTTGATTTCCAGGTTGGGGCGAATTCGTACCTCTACGGCACTCGTTTTGTCAGCTACCTCGCTTTGCTCTACGGCCCCGAAAAACTGATCGAATGGTTCAAGCAGACTGGGCGAAGCAAGAGCAATTTCTCTTCTGAGTTCGAGCGTCTCTATGGAGTCCCTCTCGACACGGAGTGGTCCAGGTGGATTCAGTGGGAGCATCAGTGGCAGAAGGCGAATCTCGATTCGGTGAGGCTTCATCCGATTACACGATACCGGCCGCTTACACATGAAGCTCTCGGTTCGGTCTCTCGCGCGTTCTACGATTCGTCCGCCGGGAACCTCTACGTCGCGATCAACTATCCCGGGCAAGCTCCGCACATCGCAGCCATTGACGTGAGGACAGGCTCCATCACGAAGCTCCACGATGTCCGCGGCGGCGCTCTGTTCTATGTCACGTCCTTGGCCTATGATCCGTCGACGCGCACAATATTCTACTCCACAGACAATAACCACTGGCGGGATCTGTGCGCCCTGGATCTCTCTTCTGGGCGCTCGATGATGCTCTGGAAAGACCTGCGAACGGGGGACCTGGCGTTCAATCGAAAGGATAAATCCATCTGGGGCGTTCGTCACCTCAGCGGGTATTCGACGATCGTGAGAATTCCTTATCCGTATGACGACTGGAAGTCGGTCTACACGTGGGATTTCGGAAAGGACATGTTCGACATCGATGTGTCCCCGGACGGGTCGATGGTAACAGGAGCACTCTCTCTTATCGATGGAAGACAGTTGCTCATCAAAATGGACATGGAAAATCTCCTGAAGGGTGACGACTCGTACAAAGTTCTTTTTGACTTCGAAAACAGCACTCCAGCCAATTTTGTGTTTTCACCAGACGGAAAGTTCCTGTTCGGCAACTCGTACTTCTCCGGTGTTTCGAATATTGTCCGCTATAGTTTCGAAAAGGATGCAATGGAGTGGATCAGCAATGCCGAGTCGGGATTCTTTCGGCCCGAGCAGGTTACCCGTGATTCGTTGATTGTGTTTCACTACACCGGCAGAGGATTCGTCCCCGTGATGATTGCGAATCAGCCCGTGGACAGTGTCAGGAAGATCCGCTACCTGGGGAACCAAGTCGTGAACCAGCATCCTCTCGTGAGATCGTGGAACCTCCTGCCGTCTCCCCGGAAGACGGCGGCGTATGTCGATTCGATCAAGACCTACGAGGGGGGCTATCGTCCGATCAGTGGTTTCCGGCTTGCCTCGGCGTATCCGCTCGTCGAGGGGTACAAGAATTTTGCCGCTTACGGTCTGCGCTTCAATCTGCAAGATCCAATTTTCCTCCATCGCATGGACCTCACCGCTTCGTACACACCGAATCAGGTTCTGGCGGCGAGCGAACGATTTCATGCCGTGTTCAACTATCGCTTCTGGCAATGGAAGATTGGCGGGACATACAATGGCGCCGATTTCTATGATCTCTTTGGCCCGACGAAATTGAGCAGAAAAGGATACTCGCTGACACTCGAAAATAAAGACTATCTGATCTTCGACGAACCGGAGACGATGGATTACCGGATCGGTCTTGGAGCGTATTGGGGGTTGGAGCGGTTGCCGGCGTATCAAAACATTCCAACTTCGTTCGACAGGTTCCTTTCGCTCAATGCACGGTTGAACTACAAGAATACGATCAAATCGCTTGGGGCCGTGGAAGACGAAAAGGGAACTCAATGGCAGGTCGCGTCTCACACGAATTATGTCGACGGGAAGTTCATCCCACGGCTCCACGCCAACTTTGACTACGGCACGCTGCTGCCAATCAATCACTCCTCTCTCTGGCTTCGGGGCTCAGCCGGATATTCATTCGGCAAACGCGAGGAGCCCTTCGCCAACTTCTATTTCGGTGGGTTTGGGAACAACTGGGTTGATCACGCAGAGATTTGGCGCTATCGAGAAGAATACAGCTTTCCAGGAGTCGAGCTGAACGGCATCGGGGGGATCAACTATGCGAAGGCGATGCTCGAATGGGATCTTCCTCCGCTTCGGTTCCGTCGATTCGGTATCCCGAGCTTCTACAGCAACTGGTCTCGGCTGGTGCTGTTCTCCTCAGCGATCGTGACGGGGTTCGACGGTCAGGCGTATCGACGCTCGCTTGCGAATGCCGGCGGTCAGATCGATTTCAGACTGGTGATCTTCTCATCTCTCGAGTCCACATTTTCTCTCGGCTATGCCGTGGCGTTTGAACGGGACCAACGATTTTCGAAGGAGTTTATGATTTCCCTGAAGATCCTGTAGCCGCCTTCTCCATTGCGGAGGTTCGTCGAGGACACGGACAGCATTTTTCCTCACAGCCACTTCGTACCACTTTGAAATCCTTTGCGTTCATTTCGCCCATTGACCTCTCCGTCAGTGTGTTGCCTGTCTTCGCATTCCTCGGGGCACTCGTTGTTCTCGATAGCTACAAGCTTGTAAAGGTCCGGTCTATCGTGCTTGCTATTCTCGTAGGCTGCGTGGCTGGCGCGATGTGTTACTTCCTCAATGGCTGGGCTCAACAGTATTTTGGGGTGGATGCAGCGCAGTACCGAAGATATGGAGCACCGCTCGTCGAAGAATTCATGAAGGCTCTCTATCTTGTCTCTCTCATCAGGGCAAAGAGAATTGGATTCATGGTGGATGCAGCGATTTTTGGGTTTGCGATCGGTGCGGGGTTTGCGTTGGTGGAAAACGTTTATTATGTGCGTCAGTTTCCGGAGGCAAGCATCATCGTGTGGATCATCAGAGGATTCGGCACGGCGATCATGCATGGGGGCGCAACAGCCATCCTCGGAATCACCTACAAGAGCATCTCCGACCGATCGTCCTCAGAGAGTTTGCAGGCATTCGCGCCCGGATTCCTGATTGCCCTTGCAGTTCATTCGTTTTACAACCATTTCTTCTTCTCTCCAGTCGGTTCGACGCTGGTTATCCTCATCGTTCTTCCACTCGTTTTCATGGTCGTGTTTCAGCGGAGCGAGCGATCGCTTCGCCGCTGGCTGCGGGTTGGATTTGATACGGATCAAGAGCTTCTCCGCATGATCACCTCGGGGAATTTGCCTCAAACGCCGATCGGTGCATACCTCCAGTCCCTTCAACAAACCTTTCGGCCGGAGATTGTTGTCGACATGCTGTGCTATTTGCGGGTTCACATCGAGTTGTCCATCCAGGCAAAAGGCATCTTGCTCATGCGACAAGCAGGCTTTGAAGTCCCGCCGGATCCTGCCGTCCAGGAAAAGTTTGCCGAACTGCACGCACTCGGCAAGAGCATTGGGCAGACGGGAAAACTCGCCATCCTGCCGTTTCTTCATACGAGCGGTCGCGAGCTGTGGCAGCTTCATATGCTAAAACAGCCCTGACTGATTCTCCTTTCCAGAGGATTCGCTGCTCCAACCGATTCAATCCTTCCTGCCGCTTCATTGCCAGATTACTGTTTTCGAGTGTGATGGAGCATTCCCATCGTCAAGAGACATTTGCAGGAGTGGGAATCATTAGGAATGAGCGGCTTTGGAATCGAAATCTTTCCCTTCATTTTCAGCTGAAGTGGTTGGTACGCAACTTGTTTCCCGATGAGCTGGCAGGAATTGTTGTGCTATAATCGGCCCAAAAAACCTAAGGAGTCTGGCATGCCCCTCATCGACTCTCGCACGGGAACCTTACGAAAATCCTATACCATCGCTGAATTGGAGGAGGCCGCAAAGCTCATGCGCGGCTACAACCTCGTCGCTCTCGCTGCTGCTGGATCAGGTCACGCGGGAGGCACGCTGTCGATCATGGATATCACAACTGCATTATACCTGCACGTTGCCCGACTCGACCCCGCAAACCCGCAATGGGATGGTCGAGACCGAATCGTCTGGTCAACGGGGCACAAGGCACCGAGCCTCTATCTTGGGCTGGGGATGGCAGGGTTCTATGATGTGAAAGAGGTCGTGAAGCTGCGCAAGCTCGGGAGCCCGTTTCAGGGTCATCCGCACTGGCTGAAGCTGCCGGGCGTTGAGGTCTCAACGGGTTCACTCGGACAAGGATTGAGCATCGCGGTCGGCATGGCGCTGGGTCTGCGGTTGAACAAATCCGATTCGCGCGCCTACTGCATCACCGGCGACGGGGAGCATCAGGAGGGGCAGATCTGGGAAGCAATCATGGAGGCTGGTCACTACAAACTTGACAACCTTGTCTGTATCATTGACAAGAACCGTCTCCAGATCGACGGCTGGGTCAAGGATGTGATGAATATTGATCCAATCGAAGACAAGTACCGCAGCTTCGGGTGGGACGTCGTTCACATCAACGGCCACAAGATGGATGAGATTGTGAAGGCGTTCGAGCAGGCGAAATCCATGAAAGGGAAACCGATCGTCATCATCGCCGAGACGATCAAGGGAAAAGGTGTGGATTTCATGGAAGATGTCGCCGGCTGGCACGGCAAGACGCCGAACGTCGATGAAATGAAGAGAGGATTGGTGCAGCTGGGACTGGCCGACAAGCTCCCGGTCGATGAGATGCTCAACGCCGCTAAGGCGTATCAGAAGCACATGGATGTTGAGTTGAACAACAAGATGCCTCGATTCGGCCGCGACTACTGGTGGAACACTGACGAGCTGATGCGAGCGGAGATGCAGCCGACTCGGAAAGGATTCGGAGCTGCGCTGAAAGAGCTCGGGGGCGACGAGCGCGTCGTGTGCCTCGGACTGGATATCTCCGGATCCATCACAATCAGCGAGTTCTATGAGGGCATCCCTGAGCGGAAACCGCGCTGGATCAGCATCGGGATCGCTGAGCAGAGTGGTGTGTGCGTTGCCGCGGGGTTGGCGCGAGAGGGGAAAATTCCCGTGCTCGGGACATACGGGACCTTCGCGGCGGCGCGGTGCCTCGATCAAATCAGAACAACCGTCTGCTACGGCGATTTGAACGTGCTGATCGCCGGTGCGCACGGTGGTGTGTCGGTTGGTCCGGACGGCGCGACGCATCAGGCGCTGGAAGACCTGTTCCAGGTGTGCGGTCTCCCGAACATGAATGTGTCCGTGCCGTGTGACATCATTGAGACTCGCAAAGCGACAGCCCACTTGCTTTTTGGCCTGCGAGGTCCGAAATTTATCCGGTTTGCCCGCGAAGCGACGCCAATCGTCACAACGGAAAAGACGCCGTTCAAGTTTGGCGAGGCGAATGTCATTCGATTGCGCAAGATTCAGCCGCGCTTCATCGATGCGTTTGAAACGGTTCTCGCGTCCCAGTATAAGGGTGAGGGAGAGGAGATATCGATCATCGGATGCGGCCCGATGGTTCCGGAAGCGATGAGGGCAGCATACATCCTCAAGCAGGAATATGACATCGAGACGCGGGTGATCAATATGCACACGCTGAAGCCGCTCGATGAGCAGGCAGTGATCAAGGCGGCGAAGGAGACGGGCATTGTGGTGACGGCCGAAGAACACCAGATCGGCGGATTGGCGGATCGAGTCTGCCGGATTATTACCGAATCGCCGGAGCTCTATCACCTGCCGGTCATCACGGGTGCCATTGGGGTGAAGGATCGATTTGGCGAGTCAGGAGCTCCGTGGGAATTGATAAAGGAATTTGAGGTGAGCGCAGAGCATATCGCTCGGAAGGCATATGAACTCTTTGAGCTGAAAAAGCGTTCTCTCTCAGTAAAGTACTGAAGTGATGACGATTAACCCGCGGGCATTCATTCACAATTACAATCTTCAATCTATCCCGCCAGAGGACGGCGGGACGCACAAAACGCGCAATCTTCAATTTTCAATCTGTCCCGCCCAAAAACAGCGGTTCCGCCCTCCAGAATCCCGCTTACAGGCGGAATCCAGAAAGCGGGAGACGCACAAAACGCGCAATCTACAATTCCATCGGTGACTTATGAAACTGGCGCAACGAATGTCAAGGTTAGGTACGGAGACCGCTTTTGACGTATTGGCTGAGATCAATGAGCTGAGGGCGAAAGGCCGAAGTATCATCGCGCTGTCAATCGGTGAGCCGGCGTGTAATACAGCCGAGTTCATTAAGGATGCAGCGAAGAAAGCACTGGACGACAATCAGACTCATTATGGTCCCTCTCCGGGTCTTCCGGATTTTCGCCGTGTCATCGCAAATTACGTTTCGAAGACGAGGGGGCTGCAGTTTGAGCCCGATGAGGTTGTCGTCGTGCCCGGAGGGAAGCCGACGCTTTTCTTCAGCGTCCTGGCGACCGTCGAGGAAGGAGACGAGGTTATCTACCCGCTGCCGGGCTATCCCATCTACGAGTCGATGGCAAATTTCGTTGGAGCGAAAGCTATCCCGCTTCGTCTTCGGGAGGAGAGGGACTTCAGCTTCGATATCCAGGAGCTTCGCTCGAAGATCACCGATCGGACGAAAATGGTGATCGTCAACTCTCCGCAGAACCCGACCGGTGGAATCATCCCGAAGCAGGACCTCCACGAGATTGCGGAGCTGGCGCTGAAGCACGACTTCTGGGTGCTGTCGGATGAAATCTACACGCGGATCGTGTACGCAGGAAAGGCCGAGAGCATTATCCAGTTCCCCGGAATGAAAGAGCGTACGATCATTCTCGATGGTCATTCAAAGACCTATGCGATGACCGGGTGGCGCTTGGGATATGGCGTGATGCCGAAGCACCTTGCTGCGCAGGTGACGCGCCTGATGACCAACTCGGCATCTTGCACCGCAACCTTTACCCAGTTTGCCGGCATGGCTGCCCTGCTCGGTCCTCAGGATTCCGTCGATGCGATGGTGAGAGATTTCCGATCGAACCGCGATCTCATCGTCGAGGGTCTCAATCGGATTGACGGATTTTCCTGCAAGAAGCCGGCTGGTGCATTCTACGTGTATCCCAACGTGACAAAAGCCTGCAGAAAGCACGGTCTGAAGGACTCGAAACAGCTCCAGCAGTTCTTGTTGTACAAAGCGGGCGTCGCGGTGTTGGGCCAGCACTGCTTCGGGACACGGACAAAGGATGAGGATCAGGAATATGTCCGATTCTCTTATGTCTCTTCTGCGTCGGACATCAAGGAGGCGCTGAGGAGGATCGAAAGCTCGCTCAACGATCGTCGCCTGATCGAAGAATTCCAGGAGGAGCAGAAGGCAAAAGAACTCGTCAAGTAGGTGTTGCTGTTCACAATGCGAAAAGTCCGGCTTCTGGCCGGACTTTTTTTTCCGAGGGCGGGTCTCAGACCCTCACGTCCGTGAATGTCCTCAGCTCGATGTCGCGATCACTAGTGTGAAACTGTCTCACGGACCAAGGCTTGTATCCTCTGAAAGGCCACTCCTTGCCTACGCCTCTCTGCCAAACACCCATTGCACCCGCTCTCTGTGCAGGTGTTGCTCAAGCACGTTCAAGACAGCATTGTACGATCTGAGGTATGCCGAGCTTTCAGGAAGTCTGAGAGAACCGAGAGCCTCACCCGCCAGTCGCAAACGAGAACGAACTTCGCCGAAGATCGTCTGCAAACCGTCACCGTAGAGAAAACCGCCGGCGATTCTCTTTAGGATCGTTGATGCACCTTGCGGAACGGTTTTCGCGTTTTGTAGAACCACGCGCGCGGCGTAGTTCAGTCTCTTTTGTTTAAGGTCCTCGGTGATGTCCTGGAGGTCATCAATGATCTGACTCGCGATGGCCATATGGTCGGCAAACCTTGATATCCTCGCAAATATCTCACCGCTACCAGACATTGTGCATACGGCGAGGGATCCAACCTTGAACACGGCTGACTGCTTTGCGTACTCGCGAAGCAGCTGAGAGGCCGAAGTCGTGTCCGCGCGTTGGAGGGCATCGATTTGCCTGATAGCAGCGTTCGTCGTCTCTATGCACCGCTGATACCCACTCCAGAAAGAAGAGCGTTCTTCAAAATACTTCTCAAACGCTCGCCTCGATTCAGCCATGAACCCATCTGCTACAATCGACAGGTTTTTGGATCTTGCCTGTTGGTCGAACAGATCGTCTTTGATGCGTATGGCCAAATAGAGGCAGTACTGCCCCCAAAGTACATCCCCTAGAACGCGCTGCGGACGTTTGTGGGCACCGACCCCCCTTTGAGCAAGCCAGCCCGGAAGAAGGAGCCAGTATGCGGGATCTTGAGTCCTCGCCCCAACGGCTGTGCGCGAGGCTTGTGCTTTCCTCGCCCGATGGAGATAGTTCTCGAGATCCCGACGCAAGGACGGAGGTAATTCCCTCGCGCGTCTATACACTCGCGCGCGTATTAACCTCATCACGTCGTGCATTGGAGACCGAGGACGCAACCTTATCGCAAGATCCCAGCCAAGTCTCTAAAGTCACTTTTACCACATACACCACGATGCGCCAGCTGCCCCCCAAGACTTTTTTGGAGTCGTATACTTGTGAAGCATCTGCATCAATTCAATCGGACTCAACCCTACACTGCGCCGCTTCAGACTTTCTTGTACCCTTTTGATTGTATCGTCTGTGACCCCGACAACTCCCTTTTTTTCAATAGTCGATTTCAGTTTGGCTGTGTCATCCATCCCTTCTACAAGCCTGTCAAAGAACTTGGGGTCATTATAGGCTTTCCAACAGATCGAGTCCAATGGATCCTTGAATCTCTTACTGGTTGACTTTGCCATGGCAACCTCCTTTGTTTTAAGCCGGTGGATTTTAGTGACGGAGCGAACGGATCCGCTCCCGATACGAATTCGCTACAGTGCTAGAACTATCGAACTTGAGAGATTGGTTGAAATGAAAGAGCGCTTTCGCAGTATCTCGAACATCCAGATAAGAGTCCCCTAGTTCTCCATGGGCTTGAGCCGGTTTGATTCTGTATTCGCCGCAGCTCTTGAAATAGAGTCTCTCATATCGGCTGGTAACAATTGTGTCGCGTTCTAGGGCATAGAGGGAGGCTAGCATTCCCAGGACGAGGGGATGCACTGGGTTGATATTGAGAGACTGTTGTAGGACCTCCTTTGATTCCTTGTATTTGTCCAACTTGATGTAACATCTCCCCACCACGGCATACATCGGTGGAAATTCCCACTTTGACTCAAGGGCCGGGCGAACGGCTTCGATCGCACCTTCGAAGTCTTCCTTCGAATATAGCTGGTAGGCGAGGTTAACGAGGAGAATCAAGTTTCCGGGTGAGTATTCGAGCGCGAGTTCCAGATAGCGGATCTGATCGAGTGTATCTTGATCAAGAAAAGCACGGGTCCAGTGGATCATCGCCAATTCAAACGGTGTTGCCGTTGATTCCAATGCTCGAAGATTCTGATACTGCTGGTTTGCCTCATCGATCTTCCCCTCCTGACGAAGCCGGGAGATCAACCACACGCGGGGGGAGATAAATGTCGAATCCAACTGGATCGCACGGTACAGGTAGTCTTCATAGCCGGGGAGGTTTTTGAAAAGGGATCGGCTCGCTTCGAGGAAAACCTTTACCGCTTCGATATTCTGCCGACGCTGTTTGAGCCAAGATTGCAGATCCTGATCCCGTCCAGTGAGGAGACCCTTGACCTGAAAGAACCCCACCACTTCCTTAGCAAAGGCGCTGCAGGTCGAGAGCAACTCATTCTCTGTCTTGATCGTCCTAGCAGGGGCAGAGAAAACGAGTTCTTCCGTAGTTACATCCGTGACGCTTGTTTGGATCCGGTAACCTTCCTGGGACGAGTCAATCATCCCGGTGATCACGAACGAGAGACCCCAGCGGCCCCTAGCCTCGAGATAATAGAAATTCGGGTCCAATCTTGGCGGAAGTTCTCCAAAAGAACTTTGCAGTTCGCTGTTAAGGCTAAGGGGGTCGAGGACTGCAAGCTGTTCGACGCCTGCAAGCTGCTGCGACAGCGTTTCTTGGATGAGGAAGTGCCATTCGGCGGTTTCTGGATGCTTCGTGCGATTGTGAAAGGGGAGCACGCCAATCTTCCACCGGTGGGGTTGCGGGATTGTCTCGCGCCTTTGCAAATAGAGCAACGACGAGACAGTCAGAACGAAAAGAAAGAGCAGACCCAGCGCTATACCTAACGGTCGGAGATGGACCCGGCGAGCTCGTGGCGGAGGTTGTTGCGCGGTCGTCTCAGCTCTCAAGATCACGGCCAACTCCTCCATCGACTGCGGACGGTCGTTAGGATCCTTTTCGAGACAGCGCCGACAAACTAGTCGAATTCCTTCAGTGATATCTTTGCGAATCCCTGCGCAGTCGCGCGGTTCATCGTTGGTGATCGAGTACATCAGCGCAGGCGCGTGTTCTCCTCGGAACGGAAGCTGCTGTGTCAGCATCTCAAATAGCGTGACTCCGTAGGCCCAAATATCGGTCCGCGGATCGACAGTGTTTCCCAACACCTGTTCGGGCGACATATACGCGACCGTTCCAACGGTCGATCCTGTTCTTGTGACCCTCGTCTCTCCAGCAAGCTTTGCTATGCCGAAGTCCATGATCTTCACCACTCCGCGTGATGTGACCATGATGTTTGCCGGCTTGGTGTCTCGGTGAATGATCCCGTGTGAGTGAGCCTCGGAAAGCGCCTCAGCGATCTGCAAAGCGATATGAATTGTCTCGTCAAGCGAGAGAGGTCCACGTTCGATCTTCTGCTTCAGCGTCTCTCCCTCGTAGCAATCCATCACGATGAAGAGCTGGTTATCGGCTGTCTGATCGATGTCGTGGATGGTGCAGATGTTCGGATGCTGGAGAGCGGAGGCTGCTTGCGCTTCGTGAATGAAGCGACGCTTTGCTTCTTCGTCGCGGGTAAGATCGGGTGGGAGGAATTTGAGGGCAACGCTGCGCTTCAGGCGGGTGTCTTCGGCTTTGTAGACAACACCCATCCCGCCACCCCCAAGCTTTTCAAGAATCTGATAGTGTGAGACGGTCGCCCCGATCATGACGATCTCCTTCTCAAAAGAAGCCGGGGCTTTCCGGAATGCCTTCGACGGTGCTGAGGAAGTTCCGGTGGGCTTGTCTGCTAGTACAAAGCTACTTCACCATTCAATCAAAAGCAAATCTAGGCCTGTATTCCCTTTTTTGGCGCAGCTTTCTGGAGAATTGAACTGGGGCAAAAGTTGACCCTCATCGCCGAACATATCATCGTCCGGCTGTCCAGCCGCAAAGAACAGTGGACTTGCGAGATAACCGCGAGAGCGATGCGCCGTCGTCTTTCTCCGGGCGAACCTTCCGGGTAATCATCACCACTTTAGGCAATCGCCCTCCAGAGATCCTCGTACCGCTTCATAAGGATGGCGGTCGCGAATAGCAGGATGGCAATCAGGACGGCTACAACAGGGACTTTATTCTGAAACCGTTGCGATAACCTCCCTGCCGCAACGATGCATACCAGCGGGATGAGAAACAACCATAGTCTCGCTGTCTCGCCTTTTGTTTTACCGAACAGCCCCAAACCAAGAAGAATCAAACCTAACGCCAGCGAGAGGAGCCCGATGGCATCGAAATCCTTGCGAACGATACCCTGGACGCTCGCGCTAAGCTGATCGAGAAACACCACGGCCAATGGGATTCCCACACCGCACGCAAATTCTACGTAGTCAACAAACGCGAACGTGATCACATTGTGTATTCCTGGTGCCCAAGACTTGATGTCCTCGTGAGCAGCAATTGCTTTGCTAAATCGCAAAACCATATCGTAGTTCAGAACGATACGAAAAACTACGAGCATGACAATGTAAACAGCGAGGAAAGCCGCCACCAATTGAGCGAGGTCCTTCCACGATCTGTTCGCCCGGTCGCTCGTAAACCACATCCCGGTCATCACGAGCGGACAGAGGGGAATGAGGGCGAGCATAGAGAAAGAGGTGTACGTCGAAGCGAAAGTCAACATGCCCGCCACTGAGACCAAATAGAGATTTCGCCTGGTGACTGACGCAGCACTAAGCCACACGCAGAGCAAGCAGAGGAAAGGAAGCAAGAAGTGGTCGACATACATCGATATCAAGTTTACGCTTGGCGTAAACAGGAATAAGACGACGGGCAAGATTGCTGTCTCTTTCTTAAGGAACAATCGCGAGAGAAAGAATAATGGAATCACTGCAAGGGTGGCCAAAAGGGGGAGCAGAAACGCGGCTAATGTAACGAAGCGTTGGAGCCGCACTTCCTCGGAGGCAGGTTGAGAGAAGAAACCTGTGACTCGTTCTGCCAGCACAAACGAGAGGACGGTGCCGGGAGGTTTGGTCTTGAGGTAATCATAATTCCAGAGCTCGGTGTGCTCAAGATACTCTTCGTAGCGCGTTGCCAAATCCCAAGCGCTAAAACCTTTTGCCGCGACCTTAATGCAATCGATGTGCCCAGTCTTCGTCAATCGCTCTCGGAAAGCGTCCACACCGCGGCCCTCCACGAATCCAAAACTTACGTGAAGTGTGTACCCCATCACGATGAGCAGAGTGAGGTTCAGCTTGTGTTTCGCAGGATTAGTCAGTACGAAGGCCAAAACAAGAGCCGCGAGCCCAGCCGACCCTATAGGGAAGAGAGGGCTACTGAGAGCTGTGTCTCTGAAATCCCAAAACCACCAGGGGAGATTCTGAAAGAGGGGGATTCGGAAAATCAGCAAAGCCCAATACGCGAGAGTGGCGAGAACGACGATGGTGAGAAAAGCTCTGTTTTTCATCGCGCTTCCAGTGTCATCGAGTGCAGTCCTGCAGGACCAAAGCCGCAAACATGGTTTCCACTCTTGTGCGGAGATTCTTGCGACTCAGATCTACAATAAGGATGTGGCACTGACTGATCTCCTTTCGCTGCAAAGGAGCGTCGGCTTCGCTCTTCATACCGACGCGATCAAGATTCGATTCGATGAATTGAACGCAGGAGTCAAACCCCGGACCTGCGGCAACTCTCAAGAGTTGCGTGAAGCATTTCACCGTTTCGTATGCATGGGGGCCGTCAAGAACCTGGCCGATCTGACGAACGGGTCCCATGGCGAGTGTCTGCGGTCTCTTGGGCAATGCAGAAGGGGCACAGGAAATGACGAACACGATGGTCGCCGCCAATATTTGTCGTACGTGGTTCAGAATCATCCTTTGTGTGGTGAGAGTCGAAGGGAACATACTAAGAACTCCATGGAGTTGCAACGCAGCACAACATCACGGTTAGCATATGACACAGAAAATATTTACCTTGACGACACTTGTGATCGCAGAAAGGGCGAGCATGCCTCACCGCGTCAGACTGTTGTTCTTCTTCCTCGGCATTCCGTCTGTTCTCGCCGCGCAAGGCATTGATATCCGCGGCGTGGTAGCGGATAGTACCACGGGTGAGAGGATACCTTTTGCAAATATCGTGTTGGCGGGTACGACGAGAGGCGCGGCGTCCAACCTCCAAGGTTTCTACCTCATTCCGAACGTTCCCCCGGGTCGTTACCAGATCACAGCGAGCTCCATCGGCTACGAATTGCGAACAAAGACCGTCTCGTTGCAAATGGGCCAACCGCTCGTCGTGAATTTTCAGCTTCCGTCCAAGCCTGTTGAGTTTTCAGAGGTTATCGTAACAGACAAGGTCAAGCGCGAGCTGACCGAAATCCAGACGAGCGTGCACGTATTGGAACAACGGGATATCCGCGCGGTGCCGATGGCGGGTCAGGAGGATATCTTCCGTTCGATCAGAATATTGCCGGGGATTGTGTCAACCAGCGACGTGAATTCGCAGTTCTACGTCCGCGGCGGGGCGGGCGATCAAAACCTGATACTGCTGGATGGTATGAAGATCTACAACCCGTACCACGCGTTCGGCATCTTTAGTATCTTCGATTCTGACATCATCAAGGCGACGGAAGTCTACACAGGAGCATTTCCGCCGGAATTTGGCGGCAGGTTGTCGTCGGTGGTCAACATGACGACCCGAGATGGGCGCTCGAGCGCAGTCGCCGGTCGTGCTAATATCAATTTCCTTTCCGCTAAGCTCCAACTCGATGGCCCAGCCATGGAGGGGCTCACGTGGCTTGTCAGCGCGCGGAAATCGCTGTTTTCCCAGACCTTCAAGAACTTTCTCAACAAGGATCTTCCTCTTTCTTTCTACGACGGGATTTTCAAGATCACAGCGGAAGCAGGCGAATCGCACGGCACGTACAGCGCCCAGGCTTTCTTCAGCGGGGACGAGATGCGATCCTCGAATCCCAACGAGCCCGACTATTCGTGGCGAACGAGCGCCGTTGGTTTCGTCGCAGCGGGCCTCATTCAGGACCGAGTCTATGTCCATGCGGTGGGATTTGAGAACAGCTTCGCGGCAAGCCGCGACGCAAAACTATCAAAGGAAGTGACCCCCGCGTCGACGAAAGTTCGTGAGACAGGCGTTCGTGCGAACGCAACGCTGTATACAGATTCTCGTGACCTGTATTTCTTCGGCTTCGAGTTCAACTTTCCCACACTTGAATATGAGCTGATCAACAATTACGGGATGCCCCGGGTCCTGAGGAGCGCATTCGTTGAATCGTCCACCTGGCTGCGCTACCAGAAGGCGCGGGGTCGTCTCCAGGCCGATGTGGGGCTCCATCTCGATGTCGGCAGTCTCTTTGAGCGGGGAGCCGGTGTGGAGGCGGTGCAGCCCCGCGTGAACCTCAGCTATGGGTTGTGGGACAATTGGAAAGGAAAGGTTTCCTACGGTCGCTTCAGCCAGAACTTGATCACTGTGAACAATGAGGACGACGTCATCGCGATTTTCGATGCGTGGATTCGGATTCCCGACGAACTGAGCTCTGAGCAGGCAGATCACTATGTGGTCGGCTTGGAAGGGAACGTCCTGCAAACGCTCTCGACAAGCTTCCAGGCTTATTACAAATCGTACGGTTCGCTCGTTACCTACAATCGCGACAAGGTCGACGCTCGGGATCCGGACTACGTCAACGGGAAGGGGAAAGCGTACGGATTTGAAGTGCTCACGCGGTACAGCATTCCGTTTGTTGACATCTACTCGGCCTACACGCTCGGTTGGACGACGATCACAACGAGCGGTTTCACGTACTCTCCGAGGTACGACCGTCGGCATAACCTGAATCTCCTGACGGTGTTTCATCCCATGGATGGCTTCGACGTTACCCTTCGGTGGGAGTTCGGATCGGGCTTCCCCTTTACGCAGACGGTCGGTTATTACGACCGCCTGGCGCTACGGGACATCTTCCGCGGACCGTATGTCGGTGACACGGGCAAGCCGTACTCGATTCTGGGCGAGAAGAACGCCGCGCGCCTTCCGACATATCACCGCCTCGATGCCAGCGTAACGTATCGCTTTGCGCTGCCCCCGATTACCGGGTCGGCCGGTGTTCACATCGTAAACGTCTACAACCATCGAAATGTATTTTACTTTGACCGAAGGACAGGGCAGCAGATCAATATGTTGCCGTTCTTTCCCACGGCAACTCTCAGTATCGAGTACTGACGGTGAAGGTGCTGAGACTGTCGGGTGTCTGAACAGGACCGCCGCAGGAGTATTGGCATGATTGGTCGATTCAGGATCGTAGCATTCGGGGCAATTCTTGGCGCTGGGCTGTGCGTTTGGTCGAGTTGCAAGAGCTCGTTTGAGCCCAAGGGTCCGTACAGTGAGCAACTTGTTGTCTATTCCATTCTCTCGACGCGATCGGACACACAGTATGTGAGAGTGTACACGACATACAACCCATCCGGTTTCGATCCGTCGGAGAATACGTCCGACACGTTCGTCCTCAATGCTCAAGTGACGATCGGGGAAGGAGTGGCACAGTATCAACTAAGGGACACGACGATCCAGCGCGTTGATACGAGCCGTTATGGAAGCGACCTTCTGACGTACATCGCTTACCCTTTCGCGGTTCAGCCCGGGAAAGCCTATTCACTTTCTGTGCATTCTGATCGGGGTGACGTCTCTGCGACGGCGAGTGTGCCCGGAAACGGACGCGTTGATGTGATCAACATCTACGTGATCAAAGATCCGCAGAAGTATCAAGAGGATATCTCGGCGGCGATCTCAACCTCAGCGATTGCACGCGGGTATGTTGTTCGTTTGTTTCTTGACTTCGAATATTTCGACGGAAGCACGACGGTACGCAAGCGGGAGGAAGTGCCATCATCGAAGGTCACACGAAGCGATGGAGGAAGTCAGCTCGCATATCCGCGGCTGACACGGCGCGCAAGCCAGCAGATCTTTCCACAAGAGATTGTGTATTTCACGCTCTCGGCGTACTTGGATTTCCTTGGGCAGCTTCGAGATCAATACGGCTGGATCGGGTTGCTCGGAGCTACGTTTGTGCTCACACAGGTCGAAGATAATCTCTACAAGTACTACAACATTGTCAACGGTTTCCAGGACGAGTTCTCCATCCGAACCGACCTCCCGGATTACACGAACATCCGCGGCGGCGTCGGGCTCTTCGGCGCGATGACGGAAGATTCTGTGGTCGTTGACCTCCGTTAGATCGGCCGTCGCCTTGTGACTCACGGCTTGGAAATCCATCGAAAAAATGGTACGTTCAGGGCGACTCTTGCGCGATGAGGATTTTTCCGCTATTCTGGTTCAACAAACACCGACCCCGGTGGACATACGCTGCTCGCGGCACCATTTGGCGAATCCTCTTTTCCGATAGCGGAAAGATCATCGGCGAGTGCCGAGATCAGGAGCGCAAGTCAGTCTCGTTTTTCTGTGTGAATGGGGAGAGCGGTTCCCCCGTGTGGGAAGATCTCAGACTCGACGAACCGTGGTGGGTGGGAATGGAAGCGGTACAAGGAAACACGCTCCTTCTTCATGGGTTTGTGAAGCCGGACATGCCCCAACACAAGCAAATTGTTGCCTTTGATGTCGACACGGGCAAGGAGCGATGGCGCAACGATGAATTGACCTACTGGTTCGGTCTCGGCCAGATGGTCTACGCCTATCACGATACGTTCGAGAAACGGATTGGCTGCGCGCTGAACGTGCACACCGGTGCGATCGAACAAACGCACGATGACAGTCTCGAGGATCTTCACCGTTTGCGGCGAAGGGCATTTGAGGAAACAGATGTCGCAGGTTTTCGTTTCCCGGAGATCTTGGATCCGCATTCCGCAGAACCATGGGTTGGAGCTTTGGTGAGAAGAGAAATCAAGGGGAAAAGCGTTGCTGGCGATGTCGAGTTCATCAACGAACAAGGGTACCTCCTCCTCAACTATTATACGAGGGCATCAAAGCCCTCAGCAGGCGTCCCGGTCTATGACAACCATTTCGTGATCTTGCACGCCGAGCGGGGGAGCAGGGTATTCTCCGATGTCCTCGCACGCAGCGCAAAGGCTCCTGTCCCGGATTCATTCTTCGTGAGATTCCCGTTCGTCTATTTCATCAAGGACTACAACACACTGACAGCTCTACGATTGTGGAAATCATAACAGAACGCTTCTCGGTATCGACTCGCGGGGATTCAGAAGTCCTGGATATTACAGACAAGGTGTCAGGCCTTCTCTCGAAGCATAAGCTGAAGGAGGGAAATCTCATCGTCTTCGTGTCTGGGTCGACGGCATCCGTGACCACGACGGAGTTTGAACCCGGTCTGAGAAAGGATATCCCGGAGGCGATGAACCGGATTGCGCCGGAAGGTATGCGCTATCACCACGACGACACGTGGCATGACGGGAACGGGCATGCTCACGTTCGCGCGTCTGTCCTGGGACCATCGCTGACGATACCGTTCTCAGGAGGGGAGATGCTCCTCGGCACGTGGCAGCAAATTGTCCTCATTGATTTTGATAATCGAGCCCGTGAACGAAAGATCGTCGTGCAATTGATTGGAGAGTAGACTACATGCCACGCACGCTGGGGGTGCGCGGCACAATCCTTCACACGGAAGGTGAGCTTATGAAAACGTATCAGCTTAAGCACGTCAATGCGTTTACCAGCAGGCCGTACGCAGGCAATCCGGCAGGCGTTGTGCTCGATGCGAAAGGACTGGCACCGGAGAGGATGCAAGCCATCGCGAGGGAGATGAATCTTTCGGAGACGGCTTTCATTCTTCCTCCGACAGTCAAGAACGCGGACCTGCAGATCCGCTGGTTCACGCCGGCAACTGAGGTGCCGCTCTGCGGTCACGCGACGATTGCTGCCTTTCACGCGCTCGCAGAAGAGGGGCTCTACGGAATGAAGCGAATGGGGATCCATCGCTTCCGGCTCCAGACGAAGAGCGGCGTGCTGGCGATCGTCGTCGAAAAGAAGTTCTCCGGATCAATTGTGGAATTCTTCTTGCCTCTCCCGCGCTTCCGTGCCTACAAGAAGGCACCATCGGCTCTTCTCTCAGCGCTGCGCGTCCGGGCAGCGGATGTCGAGACGCGTCTGCCCGTCGTATCCGCTTCGTACGTGTATGTGCCACTCCGGAAGCTCTCAACAATCAAGTCCCTGCGGCCCGATTTCTCGAAGCTCCACTCGCTGAACAAGGCGAGTCGAACGCTAGCCGTTTGTGCGTTCTCCCTCGAGACACTCGAGCAAAGCTCCGCCGTCCATTCTCGGTTCTTCGCCCCAGCGGTTGGGATCTCAGAAGATCCGGTCACCGGCTCGGCAAATGGCCCCCTCGGTGCCTATCTGTACAAATACGCCATCCCCGCAGATTTTCCCATTCCCTCCTTCCTGATGGCCGATGGGAGAGTCGAGTTCATTGGCGAGCAGGGTGATGAGATCGGGAGAAGAGGGCGAGTGAAGATCCGGCTGAGCGTCAGCGGACTGGCGGTGAAGCAGGTCAGCATTGCGGGCGAAGCGGTGACGATCATGGACTCGACGTTGATGTCCTGATCCCTCCTTCCGGGACTTCCTTATGACTACCAGGAGCATTGTCTTCTCAGTGGTCCTACTGTGCGCGTTTGGATTTTTCGCGTTCAGCATACGGCAGCTGATCCTCTTCCTGAGGATCGGCAAACCGGATGAGCGCTTCGACAAACCGTGGGGCCGAGTCAAGAAGACTCTCGTCGTTGCCATCGCGCAGTCGAAAATCCTGCGCGAGCCGGTCGCCGGCGCAATGCACGCGCTCATCTTCTGGGGCTTCCTGGTGCTGCTGACAGCGGTGCTGGAGTCTCTCGGAGCAGGCTTTCTTCACGGATTTTCGTTTTGCTTTCTCGGCCGACTGTATGAACCTCTGGCATTCATGCAGGATATGTTTGCCGGGCTTGTTGTTGTGGCCGTTCTCGTTGCGCTGTATCGGCGATTCATCGTCCGGCCAAAACGACTCGAAATCGAGGGTCACGGACAACTCGATGCCGTGCTCATCCTCGTGATGATCCTGCTCATCATGGTCAGTATGCTTGGCCAGAATGCGACGAGGATGATTCTCGACGGCGGTGTGCCCTCCGGAGGAAGGTTTCTCTCCGCCGCGGTAAGGCCGCTCTTCGTTTCATTCGCTCAATCCACGGTCAACACCTGGTTTGAGATTTTCTGGTGGACTCACATCACTGTTGTGTTGTTGTTCCTGAACTACCTTCCGTACTCCAAGCACCTCCACGTCCTCACCTCAATTCCGAACGTCTATTTCTCTTCCTCGAAGCCACGCGGTGCTCTGAATCCCATCAACCTCGAAGCGGAGAATGTGGAGAAATTCGGGGCAAACGACGTGGAAGACCTGACGTGGAAGCAGCTGCTCGACGGATACACCTGCACGGAATGCGGTCGCTGCACGGCAGCCTGCCCGGCCAATACGACTGGAAAAATCCTTTCGCCCAGAAAAATCATTATGGACATCCGAGAGAGGTTGGAGGAGAAGGGGCCCATTCTGGCCGGCAGGCGAAAGGAAGCCATGACGGAATCTCACGATCAGAAGCAGATCGTGGAGAAGACTCTCTTGCACAATTACATTACGCCACAGGAGTTGTTTGCATGCACGACGTGCATGGCGTGCGTTCAGGAGTGTCCGGTGAACATTGAGCACGTCGATGCGATCGTCGACATGCGCCGGAGCCTGGTGCTGATGGAGTCGAATTTTCCTCCGGAGGTCCAGGTGGTATTCCGGAATCTCGAGAACAACTTCTCGCCTTGGGCGTTCCCGGCGTCGGGCCGTGCAGACTGGGCTGAGGGAATGGATGTTCCACGGCTGTCCGATTCGCCGGATGCCGAGGTGCTCTTTTGGGTCGGATGCGCCGGTGCGTACGATGCGCGGTACAAGAAGGTCACGCAAGCATTTGCGCGAGTAATGCGGCATGCCGGCGTCAAGTTCGCAATCCTTGGTGTGGAAGAGAAATGCACAGGCGATTCGGCTCGACGTCTCGGCAATGAATATCTCGCCCAGATTCTCATGAAGGAGAACATCGCGACGCTGAACAACCACAAAGTGAAGACGATTGTCACAGCGTGCCCGCATTGTTTCAACACCCTCCGCAACGAATATCCGCAGTTCGGCGGCAACTACACGGTGTTGCATCACACCGATTTCATTGTGAAGCTCCTCGGCGAGGGGAAGATCAAGATCACGAGAGAAGAAGCCGCAAGGATCACCTACCACGATTCGTGTTATCTTGGCCGCTACAATGACGTGTATGATCAGCCCCGCGAGATCCTCGAATCGATTCCGGGCCTCGACCTCGTGGAAATGAAGCGATCGCGCAGCAAGGGTTTTTGTTGCGGCGCGGGGGGAGGGAGGATGTGGATGGAGGAGAATGAAGGGAAGCGCGTCAACATCGAGAGGACGGAGGAAGCCTTGTCGCTGAAGCCGGATGTCATTGGCACCGCCTGTCCATTCTGCATGACGATGATGACGGATGGCGTCAAGGCGAAGGACGCGGCTGAGAAGGTTGCTGTCAAGGACATTGCAGAGATCGTTCTTGCAGCAGTGGAAAACGGGAGCTGATAGTCATCGCGGCTGGTCCGGGGCCATTGCCCATGTCGCCGAAATCAGGGGCCCTGGGATTCGACGGTTGGCAAACAGCAAGCTCAGGGCGAAGGTCGACCGACCAGATCATCTCAATCGCTCACGATATGTAAAGGAGGGTCCTATGGTACGATTCACTGAGGTTCTCACGTGCCTTCTGCTCTTCGCGGTTGGCGCGACAGGGCAATCGACAAGCGAGGCATCGCATATCGGTGCAGGTGTTGGATTCTACACGTATGGCACACACTGGTTCTACTACAATCCGTCTGGAACACCGGGCCTACGAGAGCACTATCCGGTGCATGTTTTCAGCCGGACTCAACTCTTTGGCTACTACGAAAGCCCCAGCCTCTTCTCACTGGGACCGATCGGCGTCCGCCTGCGGGGGGAGCTGCATCTTGGGGTAGCCGGCGGTACCAAGGAAGACTGGTTGCCGGTGGGTGAGACAATTTCGAGCGGCGGATCAATCTTCGGTGCTGCGGCAGGAGTCAAGGTTGGCTATCCCATTGGCTCGTCCTCTTCGGTGTCCTTCACTCCGTACGTTTTCCCATCGTTCCATTTCACACTCTTGAATTCCAACGGCAAAGATGTGGGCACGCAGTTCGCCAGCCGGGCGGAGTACCAGTATGCGGATGGGTGGGACGAGACGGTGTACAGTATGGCTCTTGGATTTGGAATAAACATTGAGTTGAGCTCGATTGTGATTGTTCCTGAATATCGGTTCTTCGTCGCTGGGGGAGCCGGGACCGACTGGACTCCCGGGGGACGCGATCCCGTTGACGATGGGCCCGCCTTTGGGGCTTTCGTCATCAGCGTCGGCTTCAAGCTCTAACGACGAGCGGTGTAGTTCGCCGCAAGAAGTGAACAACAAAAGAACCGCTGCATCCAACAAAGCGGTTCTTTGTTTTTTTCGGGGGGAACAAAGGGCGGGTCGAAACAAAGCCAACGATAACTCGTCCTTTATCAAGACAGAACCGTTGCCGATTGAAGACGAGAAAAAGCGGTTTGTCTTATGGAGCAGGTCTGAACAGTTCAAGATACGGATTGGAGCCTCTTTAGGACAATGGTCACGCAGGGAAGTGAGCGGATTGTTGTTGATTTGGATTTCTTCCCTGGCACGAAACATGAATGTTCACTGCGGCTTGAGTGCGGGGCACTTCATGAAGAGATACCATTTTCTTCCCCTGATCCTGCTATCGGCAATTCTCTCGGAGTTCGCCCAAGCGCAGACCTCCACGCTTTCCGGTACGGTGCGCGATCATGCGACCGGAGAACCACTGGTGGCCGCGAACATCCGGGTGGAAGGAACCTCTCGAGGAACGATAACAAACGCCCAGGGGTACTATAGACTCTCCCTCGAAGCCGGTCGACACGTCGTCATCTTCAGCTTCATCGGGTACCGATCCGACACGCTGCGGGTGGATTTGAGCGGCCCGCTTGAGCACAACGCGAGCCTTGAGCCCGCGCCGATTCAGATGGCCGAAGTCCTGGTGATCGACGAAGACCCCGCCGTCGCCATCATGCGCAGGGTCATCGAGAACAAGAAACGATGGATCGACAGTCTCGCCTCCTACCAGTTCGACGCGTTCACGCGCATGGTCATGCGAAGGGACACCGCGATCGCGATGATCACGGAGTCCTACACAGCAGGGTATTGGAGGAAGGGAGATACGCTGCGCGAGGTCGTTCGACAGAAACGGCAGACGGAGAATATCGCCGGGACAGCGAATTTCGCGGCCGTTGGAGGGATCGTCAACTTCTACGACGACGACGTGCGATTCTCCGGTTTCACCTTCGTGGGTCCGACTTCGACGGAAGCGTTCGAGTACTACGACTTCAAGCTCGAAAAGACCCGCGAGCGGGACGGTGTTCCAACGTACACGATCAGGCTCAATCCGAAAACACGACTCACCCCGCTCTTTCGGGGGACGATCAACGTCATCGGTGACACCTATGCGCTCGTAGGGGTTGAGATCACTCCGAATGAAGCATTCTCTATCCCATTCTTAAGCAAGCTGGAGCTGCACTATGCTCAGCAGTTTGGCCTGTACGAGAATCGATTCTGGATGCCGGTTGACATCCGGCTGAAGGGGATGTTCGAGGTGAGTATTGTTGGTCTGTCGCTTCCCCAGATCGGGGTGGAGCAAGCCTCATCGATCTACGATTACAGGATCAATGCTGAGCTTCCGGATTCTGTTTTCAGAAAGCCTCGAAGGCTCGAGTTGCCCGGGGCATCGAGATTTGACTCGCTCTTCTGGGCGCAGCGAGACGTGTTGCCACTGACGGACGAAGAACGCCAAGCGTACAAGAAGCTCGACAGCACGCAGACGCTTGAGAAACAGTTTCGACCATCAGGCGTCTTAGTTGCGCTCTCATCCCCTTCGTTAGGTTATCTCCGATATGCAGACGTTCGCTTCAACCGGGTCGAAGGACTGCTTCTTGGCGTGGATGTCAAGCTCGATAGCGTGGCAAACCGTTTAGCGCTGTTTGGTACAGCTGGGTACGCTTTTGCCGATAAGAAATCAAAATTCAGCTTCGGTGGTGAGTTTTTTCTTGATCGTCAACGTAACTACAGTGTTGGCATTGAAGGATACAAAGATCTCGGTCACATACCGGATGAAGGTTTCTACAGCGAGTTCGCCATCATGGGTGGAGCGTTGCTCGGAAAGAGCGACTATCGCGATTACTTTTACACAGAAGGGTGGCGGATTTGGCTGGGCGCCAAGCCGATTCGGCGGCTAGCTCTGCGGCTGGCCTACCAGAGTCGGGATGAAAGCACCGCACGCAAACAGACCGACTACAGCTTGTTCTATCGAAGCGACACGTACCGTCCGAATCCGCCGATTGCAGATGGAACGATGCGCAGCCTGATGCTCTCGGCCCGGTACGGCGATGAGCCGGTCCCGCTGGGCCTCATCGCGCAAGATTTTGCCGAGCTGGACGTCGAGCATTCGAACCCGGGAATTCTATCAAGCGCTTTTGACTTCACGAGGGCGATCGTGCGCGGCGAGGTCCATTTGAAGACCTATTCCCAGCGCCTCCTGTTTGCTCCGACGCTGAGCCTGCGATTGACCGCGGGCGCTTCGAGAGGCGTTCTTCCGCCGCAACGAATCTTTAGCCTGGAATCGCGCTATGACGGCTTTGGCCCCCTCGGGGTTCTTCGCGGCGGTAGCGTGAAGGAGTTCTCCGGTCACCAGTTTGTCATGTTCTCACTTGAACATAACTTTCGGAACACGCCCTTCTTGATCCTCAACATTCCTTTCTTGTATAAGAACGGCATCGAGCTGATTGCTCATGCGACCTTTGCGAGATCGTGGAGCTCATCGCCTCTTCCGTTCGGAAGGACGACAAATGGATGGTATTCTGAAGCTGGATTGGGGTTGAGCAGGCTCTTCGGTCTCTTTCGCCTGGACTACACGTACCGATTCGCCCACCCGCGCAACGCGTTCATTTCTCTCGGCGTGGCACAGTTGCTGTGAGCCTGAGCGTGCAGGCCTGTGACTTTTCTACAAACTCAATCGAAAATCTATCATTTCGCCACTAAGACGCGAAGACACTAAGTAAGGATTTTTGTTGAGTTTGTGACTTCCCCGCCCGCCTGCGTCGTTCGGGCGGGGTGTCTTTGTGGCAACGCTTTTCTGCCGACTCTCCAGGTCTTGACTGAAGGCGTCCACATCGAGTGCGGCGTTGGTCGTCTCTTGCGCGAACGTTGTAGGACGAGGCCTGGGGGGATAACCTAGTGGATTGTTACGATGATCTCTTGATGATTCTGAAAAATCATCAATCAGGACTAGACAGTCGGGGAGCGAGAACAGTTTCCTGCGCGTTGCTTCTCAACCCTTACGGATTGTTACCTTTTTGCTTGTCCAAAAAGGTAACCGAAAAAGGACACGGAAATCGAAACCCGCGTGAGGATGCTGCCAACCCACAAGCCGGAGATTTCGGCCGGATAGAGTGTTCCAACAGACCATCATTTAGCAACTGGCCGAAATCTTAACCCGCCTGTTCAAGCCGCCTACCCACACCGCCATCGATTTCCGGGGCCGAGAGCGAAGTCCACGCTCGGGAGCAATCCAAGACCAGAGCTACCGAAATCATCGGCAGGTGGGGAGGGCGGAGTAACCAGTGGGTTTAATTTCGGTGCGGATTCCCAACATCTCACCGACAAGCCTCCAACTTCACGCACCGAAATTACGGCAAGTGAGTAAGGGTGTCACCACGAGCGTTATGATTTCGGAAGTTCTCTTTGGTTACTTTCTCTTCAAAGAGAAAGTGACAGACGCATCCGAGCTCCATCAAGTCGCGTCACTATCATATGTGTGATCCGTTCTTTCTCTCGACAGAGAGTCAGAGGACTATCGCAACGCTCCACTCGGACGAAGTATTTTAGTCAGAAATGTCGTATCTTCGAATAGCAGAGAATGATTTCTGACAAACTTCATAGCGACGAGGTCAGTGGGATCTGCAAGAAGTACCACGTGGCCTCCATTAGTGTTTTTGGGTCCACTGTGCGGGAAGAGGCAACAACTGAAAGCGATATCGATCTTCTCGCGACCTTTTCACGGCCCATTTCCCTCCTGCAAATGGTCGGCTTGGAGCGAGAGCTTTCGGAAGTTCTCGGTCGAAAGGTCGATCTTCTCACCGAAGCATCCTTGAGTCCTTATCTCCGCGATCGCATCCTGAAGGAGCGCCGGCTTGTCTACGCAGCGTGACGATTCCGCCTCCTGAAGCACATCTGCGACTCATTGTTTGAAGTTGCCTTCGGCAACAGCAGGATTCTCGGTCTCTCCCGACTCGACTACACCTTCCGTTTCGCCCGCGCAATGCGTTCGTTTCGCTTGGCGCGGCGCAGTTGCTCTCAGCCCACGCACGATCGCTGAGCCCTCTGTTGTGGCATTTGCCTAAGACTCCTAATTGAAGTAAATTGTGGCAAGGAGGTTGTCGATAGTCCCTCCAGCAGACATCGACGTATCCGAATAGTGAATATTCCCCTCACCACGGAGCCTCTCTCCAGTCTAATCCACCCAAACGAGCGGATTGTCCTGCAAGAAGCAGGCGCAATCTAATGAGTAGTTAGCTGGCGTCAAATCAAGAAGCCAGGAGCTTACCGAATGAATTTTCCCACTATGATGAAGCGAAGAGAGTTTCTCGTAGAGAGTAGCCGAGCGGCCCTTGGTCTTTCTCTCCTTCCATTTGCGGCGTGTTCACGACCGGAACCAAAGGACAGCGCCTCCTGGGAAATCCTGATTCCTGAACTGGAGAAACGGATTCCACCACTGCTGGAAGAGTTCATTGTTCCGGGGCTGGCCATCGCGATCATCAATGACGCTCAATTGGTTTGGCGTCGAGGGTTTGGGGTCAAAGACAGCGGGTCGAAGCAACCGGTTGATAACAACACAGCGTTTGAAGTCGGGTCCGTAAGCAAGACCGTGTTTGCCTATGCGGTCATGAAATTGTGTGAAAAAGGTGTGCTCAATCTCGATACTCCACTGACCAGGTATACCCCCGAACGCTTCCTCGAGGGTGACCCCCGACTGGACCTCATTACTGCACGTCACGTGCTGTCCCACACAACTGGTTTTCAGAACTGGCGGTCCGAACAGGAACCGTTGAAGATCCATTTCACTCCCGGCGAACGGCATTCGTATTCCGGTGAAGGTTACAGCTATCTGCAATCGGTGGTGACGCATTTAACCGGTCACGTGAACCCAAAGGAATGCGTAACGTACGAGGCAGGTCTTAAGGTCTGCGCCACCAACATAGACGAGTACATGAAAGCCAATCTCCTTATGCCTTTTGGAATGGTTTCGAGCGGTTATGTCTGGATTGACGCCTACCAAGACCTCATGGCCCGACCGCATGATGAGAAGGGAAAGCCCTTCAACAGGAGGGCGACGGTAACAGATGCGGCACGGTATGGTGCGGCGGGTGGCCTGCACTCGACCCCGACGGACTATGCGAGGTTCCTGATCGAGGTCATTGATCCCAAACCGGGCGATGGGTTTCGACTCAACCGTTCCAGTCTCGACGAAATGCTGCGTCCGCAAGTCAAAGTCAGTGAGTCGAGCTCATGGGGGCTGGGGTGGGGAATCCAGCATAACGGCGATGTGATCACCCATGGAGGAAACAATCCGGGGTTTCAAGCGTTGATCGCAGCATCGCGAAAGCGCAAGTCTGGTTTCGTCATCATGACCAATAGCAACAACGGTTTCAAACTCTTCAGGAAATTGGTCCCGAGCGAAGCCATGCAGCGGTTTCTTCCCGTGACCATCTAAACTCGGCTTGGAGCCGCCGCAGCGGATTTTCAGTCTCGAGTCGCGGTATGATGGCTTCAGACCCTTCGGGGTGCTCCGTGTTGGAAGCGTGAAGGAATTCGCCGGTCACAGGTTTGTAGTCTTCTCTCTCGAGCACAACTTCCGCAACACGCCTTTTTTGATCTTGAACATTCCTTTCTTGTATAAGAACGGCATCGAGCTGATCCTTCACGGGACCGCAGCCCGATCGTGGTCCTCGTCTCCGCTTCCATTCAGTCACACGACGGACGGTTGGTACACGGAAGCCGGTTTCGGCATCAGCAGGATCCTCGGTCTCTTCCGGCTTGACTACACCTACCGATTCGCCAGCCCGCGCAACGCGTTCATATCACTCGGCGTGGCTCAGCTGCTTTGACCGTGTGAGACAACCCGACAATTCCCGCCGCTTGCTATCGTAGTTGCCAAAGACTCGTAATTGAAGTAAATTGAGGCAAGGAGGTTGTTGCCAGGCCCTCCTGCACCGACAGCCGTATCCGGTTATACGTATTCCGCTTGCTAGTGCCACTTCTATAAGAGATCTTGTGGCAACGACATGCCTTCGGCATATTCAGAAAAGCGCTAGTGCCCGCTTCCAATGGTAGCATCCATCTCAACACACAATATTACTTTTTGGAAGCGGCACCAGAGAGTACTTCTGCAGTCTAACCCACCCAAGTGAGCGGATCATGCTGCAAGAAGGAGGTGCGATCTAGTCAGTAGTTAGGCGCATAATAATATGAGCGAAATAGCCGATTTTATGGACAGACTTGAGGCCAAGGTTGCTGAGCAGCTAAGGGGGCAGCGCGTCGGCTACCTGCTTGGAGCGGGCTCCTCATACCTGGACGGCGCCGGGTATCCGCTCGCATCCCAAATGTGGGACCTAATCAAGGATCAGATTACCGACACGACGAAGCGTGATGAGATTCAGGCAAAACTCGACACCGGAGCACGAGGGCTTGAGCACGCGCTTGACCTGCTTGACAGTGGACAGGCTGTCGAAGGGCCGCACCGACACCTCGTAACCGCAGCGATTGCGGAACTATTTGAGCCCCTCAATCCACCACTGGATCTGCACGTTGAGTTCGTAACGCGTCTGAACCATAAGGCGGCCCCGTCCACCAAAGTATTTAGTCTGAACTATGACCCTTTGATCGAGAGAGCTGCCGAGCGCGCAAAGGTACGGCTGTGTGATGGTTTTAGTGGTCACGAACATGCTTACTTTGATCCTTCTATGTTTGAGGAGCGGATCGGACGGATTCGCGGAACTCACAAAGGGCGTCAGTTTGACGAGACGACGAAGCCCATCCATCTGTTGAAGCTACACGGATCGCTTGGCTGGTACGAGTGCACCTCTCTTGGATTACGACGATGTGACTTTTCTTCGTCAATTCCGGCTACGACGAAGCGATTGATGATTCCGCCGCAACGGCGCAAGGCGAACGAGACCATGACGCCCCCATACTCAGCGCTTTGGTCCGCATTTCGTGGGTGCCTTGGACAGGACGCTGTTCCGATCAAC
>Ga0315291_10000213_pt1 | contig 73172 bp, 70 predicted proteins | sample YL17G12_20_MG_FD_203070 | JGI IMG/M metagenome (GOLD analysis project Ga0315291, IMG submission 203070) | Sediment microbial communities from Yellowstone Lake, YNP, Wyoming, USA - YL17G12_20 | ecosystem: Environmental > Aquatic > Freshwater > Lake > Sediment | place: USA: Wyoming | collected... | reverse complement strand
GACATAGGTCAAGGCCATGCTGTAGAAGACCGGGCTGGTCTCCGGATTCCCTGTCATCAGGATCACTCTGAGATACAATGTTCCCGCCACCGCTGCCCCAAGCGAGCCGTTGGCCGGTACGGGCTCCCAGGACGAGCCCTGGTCGTTCGAAAGATACACCGTGACCCTGTGTTGGGATGGATCGGCGAGCTCGTACTCGCAGGAGACGTTCTGCCACCATACGAGGTCGTTACCGGACTCCGTCATGTCGATATATCCCCGGGGCACGTAATTGAGGTGATAAGATCGATGGTTGACGCTCCGGCCGGCCCCGGAATCCGGGCCGCTCTCCCAGGCGATGACGAGGGAATCCCTCGGTCCGGTGGCGATGGACGGCGAGCATGAGTCGTTGGCGGCCTCGCTGGCCGGTAATTCATCGAGCTTCTGGCCGTCGTTGTCATAGACGGTCACATTCACGCCGTGGTTGCCGCCGGTCGGGGGAGCCCGTTCCCAGGCGATCGCAAAACGGCCTTTCGAATCTGCCGCGACCGAAGGGGCAGAGGCAACGGAACCCATCGAGGGGATCGTGACCACGGCGCCAAGCCGGGTCTTATCGGCGTTGAACCGCTGGAAGGCGACGCCGCCCCCGTTACGTTCCCAGGCTATGACGAATCTTCCATTACGATCGGCGGCAACGCTCGGGCGGCCGGCGTCGTGGGAATTCCCGTTCACTGCCATAGAAGATCCGGGGCTGTTGCCGTCCTTTTCGTACAAATACGCTACGATATCATGGTTCGCCCCGTAGGTGGATTCCACGGCAATCACGTATCCGCCGTTTTGGACCGCAGCGATGCTCGGGGCCCTCCTTTCATCCAAACCAGAAAAGACCGGGGTCGGGTTTCCGAGCTTGGAACCGGACGAATCGAAACGCTGGAAATAAGCATCCGGCTTGCCTTTCACCTTGGTCCAGGCAACCACAAATCCCCAGTAGGGGACGGCCGCCAGGGCCGGGTCTCCGGGACCGCCGAGGTCGTCTGCGACCATGATTTCGGTGCCGAGCTTTAATCCATCGAAATCGAGCCGCTGGGCCCGGACGCTCCACCGCCCGGTGTCATTGACGCTGTACGCGATCATCATCTGATCTTGCGTGTTCACCGCGATGGCCGCAGAGATCTCGTCCCGGTCCGGTTCTCCAAGGACGATCTCGGCACCGACCCTGGACCCGTTGCTTCCGTATCTTTGGGCGTGGATGTCCATGTTCCCCGACCGGTTGTCCTGCCACGCAACGGTGAATATCCCGCTGGAGGCGAATGCCAGGTCCGGGGAGGGGTGCTCGGCCGCGGCGCTGGCCGCTTCGGCCTCGGGCCGGGGTGAATATGGCAAGTCCACCCCAAGCTCCAGCCCCTGGTCGGCCGTCGACGAGACATTCTCCCCGAAGGCCGGCGAGAAGCCCAGCATCCTCATTGACCGGATATGGTCCGGTGGCGGAGGGACGATGCGGCCGCCCGTCTCCGCTGCATTTTCAGCCGTTGGGATGATGGGGGCAATGGATATCAGGACTGCCAGGAGAGCCGAGAATCTGCGCATGAACGGTTATGGATGTCAATATTTATCTTTTTTCTGAGGTCACAGTTCTATCAATTCAGCATTCATAGTGTCGGTGTCAAAGATTGCGATGGTCCGCTTGCCTGACAGGTAGCCGCAGCACTCGCCCGGGTTGACCACCAGCGTGCGCCCGCGCTTGAGGACCTCGGGCTTGTGCGTGTGGCCCAGCACGACCAGGTCATACTTCCCTGATGCTACGAGCGCCTCGGCTAGCACGCTCTCGTGGCCGTGGTAGACCGCGACCATCCGGCTGCCCATCTCCAGCTCGGCGACATCGCCCTTGAGCTCGCCGATCTCCTTGAACCGCTTGCGCAGCCCGGCCCTCTCGCCGTCGTTGTTGCCGTACACCGCGAAGACGCGCGCGCCGCAGCGGGCGAGGACCGGCGCGACGAATGGAGCCACTATATCTCCCGCGTGGAGGACCAGCTCGACGCGGCGCTCCCGGAGCTTGTGCGCCGCCGCCTCGACTGCGGGCAGGTTGTCGTGAGAGTCCGAGATTATGCCGACGAGCATGTCATTTCCCGGTCGCCCCCATGTCCGGTTCCGGTATTATTCTTTCCGCACCGATTGTCATTTTGCCAACATTCCCATAAGTTATTTAATCCCGCCCAATCCATACAATGGCCGTGGCGGGACCCAGATTTCCCCTGCCGGCGCGGGACCGGATACTCATCCACCTTTCGGACTTCCCGGCGCCGACCGGGGACGAGGGCGGATTCCCGGCAGCCCTGACGCAGGACGGCATCGCCGCCCGCACGGGCCTGGGCCGGGCGCATGTCGCGCTGGCCCTCAAGTCGCTGCGGGAGGAAATGCTGGTCGAGGAGCTCAAGGGCCGGGTCGCCGGGGAAGCCCGCCGGCGCAAGGTGTACGCGCTCAGCGCTTCCGGCCGGGAGCTGAGCAAAAGGATACTGGCCGTTATAATGGACCAGGAGATATCCGTCGTTTCGGGCGACCGGGCCAGGAAGGCCCGGCTCTCCGAGGCGTCCTTCATTTTACAAAGAAAGGTCCCCCTGGTCGAGCTGGCCCTCGCCGTGGACGAGGGTGCGATACTGAACCTCGCTCCAGACGGCCGGCCGGTGCAGGTGCTCGAGGAGGACGCCGGCGCCCTTGAAGGTGGGGATGAAGAGGAGGAATCCGCGCCCGGAGCCCCAACGGCTCCAGAGCCAAGGGCCCCGCCGGCGTTCCCGGAGACCCTGTACCAGGAGTACCCGGAGGCCCAACCCGTGCCCGTGGAACAACCGCCCGGCCCGCCGGCAGCGCCCTCGCATGCAACGGCCGGTGCAAAGGCATCCGGCCCGGAGCTCTCGCCCTGGGTCAAGCGAGGCCAGCTGGCCGCGGTCTGGATAGCGGCGCTGGTGCTTTCGGTCATGTTCATCTGGCTGGGCAACGACCTCGACGAGGCGGTGGAGCCCGACTTCCTGGTCATGTACTTCCTCGTGATGGTCTCGCTCCAGGCGGTGCTTCTGGGCGTCAAGGGGATCCCCGCAAATGTGCGCGCCGAGCTGGGGGTGTTCCTCGGAGCGTTCCTGGCGCTCTACGGCGGATTCCTGCTTCTGGGCCCGCCCTTTCCCAGCCTGCTCTGGTTCACCGAGGGCATGCTGCTTTTGTCGACCGGCCTGCTGCTTGCATCTCTTGACAATGACCGAAAGTTCCAGACCATCGGGGCCGGCGCCGGTGCATTCATCATAATCGTCTGCCTGCAGTGGCTGCCTGTCGATGGCGGCCCAATGCTGACCCTGTTCCTTGTCCTGTGGATGCTGGTCGGCGCGCTGCTCCTGGCGGCGCGCCTGTTCCCCGGCAGGATAAGCTACACCGCCCACCTGAAGATTGCCGCCGGGCTGGCCGCCGCCACGTTCCTGCTGACCATCGGCGCCTTCCTGGCTTTACGGGGTCTGTTCGCCGAATCGTTCGTTGAGCTCCTGGTCGGACTGGTAATCATCTATTACATCGCGCCACGCAAGCGGGAGTCCTGGAGCTGGGTGCTGGTGACCTGCACAGTGATAATGTGTGTCATGGTCGCGTTGACGACCATCATTGCCCTTTTTGCTTTCCTTCCCAGACTCTCCTCTTTTATAGGCTGAACTGTTACATGTAGTGAAATCGCACATGTAATTGATTTGTAACCAATATAGAAATATATATCAATCACCCAATGGCTAACATAAATGGGCAAGGTGTGAAAATGGCGCTTTCCGGAACGGTCAAGATCGTATTGGCATTTGGAATTATCACGGCCCTAATCATCCCCGGGGTCTACCTGATACCCCGCGGCCTCGATGTCCCGGCACCGGCCCGGCCGTACGTCCCTCCGGCCGACCAGCCCTCCAAGCCCCTGGCCAACCAGAACGCCTGGGAGGCCTATTCCGGGCAGGCCGGGCAATGGCAGCAGTCCATCAACCAGAGCCTGTTCACCCGGAACGTCACAATGTCGGAGCTCAGGGTCCTTTCCGGCGCCGAGGCCGAAAAGGCGCTCAACGGCAGCGCCGCCCGGCCTCCTTCGCCGCCTGCCCTGGACGGTTCGGAAGCCGCCTCGGGCGCCTACGACACCAACCAGAAGGGCGCCGGCACCGCCACGCCCCGCGAGGTCGAGGAGGCCGACATCGTCAAGCTCCAGGGAAGCTACCTTTATGTACTGAATCCATATCGCGGGCTGATAATCGTCGATCTGGCCGACAAGGACGATCCCTCTGTCGCCGGCGCCGTCCGGCTCCAGGGCTACCCGCAGGACATGTACGTCGTGGGCAACCTCTCTTTCATCATATTGACGACCACGTACGGTTATTGGTACAACTATTACACTCTGGAATCCGGCCGCAGTTCCGAGATGATAGGCGGCGTGGAAGTGTCCCTGGGCACCCACATCGCGGTCGTGAACCTCGTGGACAAGGCGGCGCCAAAGGTCGTCATGAGAATACCGATGCCCGGCTTTGCCACCGACAGCCGCCGGGTGGGCGATGTCATCTACGCCGTGACCAACAGCTACGCCTGGACCATGTACGGCAGCGACAACGGCGGGTCCTATGTAACGTCGGTGGATTTCTCCGTGCCCTCGACGGTCCGCCGGGTCGGCACGCTCTTTTTCAACGGGACCTCCAACCAGGTACATGCCTCGCCGACCGCTTTCTTCCTGGCCCAGGCGCAGTACACTTACGACCCGCGGGGCCTGGACGCCCAGTATTCGACGAAGGTTACCTACATCGACATCTCCGATCCAAAGGGCGCCATTTCCGCACGCGGCACTTTCACCGCGGCCGGCACGCTCAGCAACAAGTACCAGATGGACCACTACGGCGACACTTTCCGGATAGTCACCCATTTCTGGGGCTCGGGCGGCCAGCTGGGTTCCTCGACCCTGACCATCTATAATGTCGCCAACCCCGACGGCATCACCAAGCTGGGCTCGCTCAACATAAACGACGCCGGCACGCTCATGGCGACGCGCTTTGCCGGCAACCGGGCATATACCATCCACCTGCCCCGGTCCATCGACCCGCTTGACGTGCTCGACCTTTCCGACCCGAAGAACCCCAAGCTGACGGACGTCCTCGAGATGCCCGGCTGGGTGACGCACATCGAGGTGCGAGGGACGAAGCTCATCGCGTTGGGCGTGGACGATTCGGACGGAAAGACCAACGTTGCGGTCTCCCTGTTCGATGTCACCGACCCGGAGAACGCGGTCATGAAGGCCCGTGTCCGCATAGGCACCGGCTACACCTGGTCCGCCGCCAACTGGGAGCCGAAGGCTCTCACGGTCGTTGACGAGCAGAACCTGGTCATCGTGCCCTTCAGCTCGACCTCGGCCGAACGCTACTGGGGCGCCCCGGACAACGGCATCCAGCTCGTCGAGTTCGACCTGGCAAAGGGAACGCTCGCGGCAAAGGGCGTCATCGCCAATTCGCAGCCCGTCTCGCGCACCCGGGCGTACGGCGACCGGATACTGGCCACCTCCGACTACGCCCTGCAGGTCGTGAACGCGCAGGACCGCGCCAACCCGAAGGTCATAGCCAACATCCAGTTCGTCTGGAACATCCAGGACGCCCTTCCGATGGGCGGAATCGAGGTCCAGCTCTACAGCGAGGGCTGGGAAGGGGCGACCGGCCTTAGGATCGTGAGGCCCGGCGCCAGCGACTGGGACCGCCCGATATCGGAGATACCGCTCAACCTCACGCAGGTGTCGCTCTTCCCCGACGGCAAGACGCTCTACGTCCTCGGCATCAACCGGGCCGAGGTCCGCCTTTTCACCTACGACCTTTCGGACCCGGCCTCGCCGAAATCGAGCGGGCCGGTAACGAAACAGCTGCCCGAAAGCATGTATCCAGGCGGGTACGGCGCTCCCGAAAAGGGCGGCGCGGACGTGATGCCCGTCTACATCTACTACACACTTCGCATTGTACGGCTGGACAACGGCCTGCTGGCCGTCATGCCCGACACATACTCCGGCGAACAGAACAAGAAGATCCTGCTCTTCGATATGTCGGCGGCGCAGCCTAGGGCGCTCCCGGACCTCGATGTGGCGCTCCCGGGCCTCGGCTACGGCGGCTACCCCTATATCAGCAACTTCATCGGCTCCGGCAAAACGCTCTATTTGACCTACTGGGGCAGCGATACGTATTTCCTGCGGCGCGTCAGCCTAGCGGACCCGGCCAGCCCGGTCCAGCTCGCCGATGTGAAGATCCGGGGCGAGCTTGTCGGGGCCGAGCCCGACGGCAGCGCAGTCTACACCACGGCCTACATCTACAATTACGACGGCTACACCTCGTCCTACTCCTACGCCTTCAATATCTACAAACTCGACGCCCAGGGCGCAACGCTCGCCTGGTCCGTCCAGTTCGTCAACCAGTCCATCACCGGCGCCCGGGTCAGCGGCGGCAAGGCCTTCCTCACGCTGGGGAGCGGCGCATACTATTACGGCTACGGCTACGAGATCGGAATCAGGGCAGAGGGCGACATGAAGGGCGGGGCGCCATCGGTCTCACTGCCACAGACTGACCTCGTCGTCCTGGACCTTGCGGCTACCGGCCCGGTGATAGCCGGGAGGCTGGGCATGGACGGCTACGCCTCGATACTGGAAGTGTCGGGCAACACGGTCTTCGTGAACGGCGAGGGCGTGCTCGCCGCTTACAGGTTCGCCGACGGCGAGTTGCACTTCTCCGGCGGGCTGGCCCTGCGCGGGTACGTCAACCACCTGAGGCCGTTCACCGGGGGCGTGCTGGTCTCCGAAGGCCTCTACGGAACCGAGACGCTGCGCTACTGATTCCGAAAATCACGTATAACCGGACGCCCATCCGGTCACCGCAGGGTGGCCTCGATGGACGCTTGGGCAAAGGAGCTTGGGGCGGCGATAACGGTCTGCGACCGCCAGGGCCGTATACTGGACATGAACGACCGCGCCGCAAAGACCTTCGCGAAGGACGGCGGGCGCGAGCTTGTCGGCAAAAACGTCCTGGACTGTCATCCCGAACCGGCCCGCACGAAATTGAAGGGCATGCTCGAATCGGGCAAGTCCAACTGCTACACTATCGAAAAGAAAGGCGTTCGGAAGCTCATTTACCAGGCGCCGTGGTTCGAGAAGGCGGAGTACAGAGGATTCGTCGAGCTCTCGTTCGAGATACCCGAAAAGATGCCGCATTTCGTGAGAAAGTAGCTCAACCGATATAGCTTGCGCTTCCCCGGTCGAACCCCTCGACCAGCTCTATGCTGACATCCTCCGGGCGCCAGAGGATGTTGGGGTAGACCAGATTGGGGAAGAATGCGATGGTGTCCTGCGCTATCTTTGTCGTCAGATGCTCCTTGCCGAAGAGCGCCTCGCTGAGCTCGATGGAAAGCCGCCTCACGGCGCCCTCGTCGAGATATCCCAGCGAATGGAGGTACTCGTGCAGGAGGACATGGAACACGTACGGGTTGAACAGGTCCGCCTGGGTCTCCTTGATGCGGAGCATCGGGATGCGGTTCATGACGATTATATTGGTCCCGACCGGATAGAACGCGCCGAAGAACCCGCCCGGCTGATTCCCGAGGTCGGCCAGGCCGAGCATGAGCCCGCCCCGGCTCTGCTTCAGGCGGCGGGTCACGGCCGCCTTGACGACCTCGAAGATGTCTGCTAGCGTCCTTGCCTTGCCCAGCTGCACCGCGAAATCGCTGTCCATCGGCCACTGATTGGGCGCTGCTTCTCTAAATATCTTGTGGTAAGTAACCAAAAGTTAATATGTGTAATATCCGACCGCCGGTATCTACAGTGTCCTTCTCTGTTCCAGCATGACAGTTTGGAAGCCCATCTTTTTCCAAAACCTCATGCCGGTCGAATTATTCGGGTCGACGGACAACGAGATGTACTTCACACCTTTCTTCATCGCCCAAGGCAGGAAGGCATTCACCAGCGCCGTGCCCGCGCCGCTGTTTCTTTTACCCTCGGCCACCGCCAGGTCGCTTATGAACCCCTGCGTTTTCGTCCGGTAGCAGGGCGGCCTCTTGCGGATGGACCCCAGCAGGTAGCCGATCACGCGGCCATCCCTTACGGCCACGAGCGCTTTCATGCTCGGGGACCTGACGGACCTGCGAAATAATTTCAGCCACGCGGCGGGCGCTTCCTTGATCAACCGGTAATCGTTCGGAGAGATTCGCGCGTGGTACCGCATCATCTGCATCCATATCCGGGCCACCATGTCCCCGTCTGCCAACCGGCCGGCCCTGATGGTTATCATTCCCGGCATCGGCGCTTCCCTTGCAGGACGCCCTGTTCCCCTCGCTGCGGATTCGTATCTGTCCATGCCGATTCCTCTTCAATCCCGCGGGCGCCTCCCGGCTTTCCTCAGCGCCAGGGCTGCCGCGGCCAGCAGGACCGCCACTGCTATCCCGGCGTATAGAATTGACGCCGGCCCGTTGTTGTTCACCGGAGCCGGCCGACCCGCCACCGCCACGGTTGTAGATGCGTTGTCGTTCGACGGGTCCGCGTCCGGTGCCCCGTCCGAGCGGCGGACCGATACGGCCAGGTCGTGGTCGCCCCTCTCCGCCCTCCAGGAGAATTGCACGGTCCGGCCGGCGGAGCCGGCGGCCATCCCCACCGTAACTGCTCCGGCTGCCAGGCCGTCCACGGCCAGAGAGACGACGACGCCCAGCTCCTGTGTGATGTTGGCGGTGTGGACCGTGACGGTAAAGGTCAGGTTTTCCCCCTCCACGGGCCGGCGCGCCGATATGACGATGTCGCCGGGCCCGATGAAGAGGTCCGGCCGGGGAGCTGCAGGCCGCTCCCTCACGAAGATGCTGACGGTCGCATTGTTGTTGTCCTCGACCTCCTCGCTGAACGAATGGGCGCTATCGATGTCGATGGAGATATTGTGCCAGCCTTTCGGGGCCGTCCAGTTGAACCCAACCAATGCCGCAAGACCATCGATATTCACCGGGCTTCCGTTCACGGGGACGCCATCCACGAGCATCGCGACCTGTACGGAAATCCCCCGCGTCAGGTTGACCGCGTGGACCGTGGCGCTGACCGCCATCACGGTCCCTTCCAGCGGGCTCTTCTGCGGTATGACAATGTCCGACTGAGAGATGTAAAGGTCTGGCGCGCCCACAAAGATGCTCCGCGAGGCCGAATTGTTCGCCTCGTCCGATTCGTTCAACGCCTGCCCCACGTCTATGACTACGGCGATCTCGTGCATCCCCCGGACCGCTGTCCAGTTCGCCCGCCAGATGGCCGCCGTGGCGTTCAGCTTCAACAAGGCGGACGAAACCGTGAGGTTGTCCGCTCTAAGGTCGATTTGGAAGCCGACCTCCTGCGTGATGTTGGCCGCCCGTATCCGGGCCGTAATAACGACCAGCTCGCCCTCGAGCGGTGCGTTGGTCGAAAACGAAATGTCGGCCGGCGCGATGGTCAGGTCCGGAAGGGGCGGGGGCGGAAGCTCTGCTACGGTTATTACCCGGCTCGCAAAGTTGTCGGTCTTGTCCGTTTCCTCAACAAGGTCTCCGGGGTCGAGGCGTATTCCTATGCTGCGGTTTCCGGCCGTCGCCCTCCACCCGAACTCCACGAAACCGAAGCTCGAATTGAAACCGAGCGTCTGGGAATCGCTGGCGTTGCCGTCCACCAACAGGCTGATCTTGATGTTGATGAGCGATGTCAGGTTGACTGCGTGGAAAGAAGCCGACACGGTCAGGGTGTCGCCTTCCGTCGGCGCATCGTTCGAGAATGCAATATCGGCCGGCCCGATGAAAAGATTCGGAATGATGCGAAGGGTCGCGCCCGAGACGACATTGGATATCCCGGCCGTGTTGTTGTTCTGGTCGGTCGCCCGGATGGCGAAATGATAGGTGGTGTTCTGGACCAACCCGGAGACCAGGCACCATTGCCGAGTGCCCGCAAGACGCGGGATGGGCGCCTGCGAGACCTTCGTCGCATTCTTCCAGCCGGCCTCGGTGACGGCCGTTTTGGAATATCGCAGGTCGTAGCTGGCGGCCGTCCCGTTCATGCCGTCGCCGCCCGGCGCCGTCCAGGTCAGGTTCACCGTCGTGTGGGTGATGTTCGAGATCACCAGGTCCGTTATCGCGGCCGGCGCCGTCGTGTCCGGCGGCTCGGGCGTACCCCACTCGTAGGCGCCGATGTCCGAAAAGTTCCCGACGGGCCTCTTCTTGCCCGCCTTGTCGAACGCAACCGCGGCCAGCGTCTCGCCCTTGTCAATGGCCGGCGATCCGTCGCGAAGGTGATAGTCGGCCGCCGCGTCGTTGACGAAAAGGGCAACGGGAGCTGCCGACAGCGAGTGAGCCTCGTGTCCCATCGACTGCCATTGGGCCAGCGTGTATATCGTGCTCCAGCCGTCGGGCGTCACGCGGTCCATGATGTTGTAGTCGCTGTCGACATTGGCCACGTCGTTTGCGTCGCCCAGAGCAAGACCACCCCGGTTCGGATTTCGGTCGTAGAGTATGTTGTTGCGGACCTTGACCGGCCCCGCCGTCTCGGATATCTGGAGCGCCCAGCGAGCGTTGGAGGCCATGTCCACGGTGTTGTGGTAGAACACGTTTCCCGACGGCCCGGCGGCGCCGTCGCCGCGAAAGTTCACGATGCCGCTGGCGTGGTTGTTGTAAAGCACATTGTTTTGGACGACGGTGTTCTGGACGCCGTCCATGTTAATGCCGCCGCCGCCGCCGACCCCGTTGTTGTAGATGACATTTCCCTCGATCAGGCCGCCGGTTATCAACCCGTCCCCGCCCATGCTCGCGTCGCCGTTCATGTGGATGCCGCAACCGTAGTTGTCGTGTATCGTATTGTTGCGCGCCGTGGGCCGGTCGCCGCTGTTTGAGAAATAGATCCCGTGCTGACTCCCGCTGCCGTACAGTTCGCAGCCCTCGACCAACAAATCGTCCGAGAAATCGGTGAAGATGGCCCACACGGCGTTGTTTCCGAAAGTACAGTTGCGCGCCGTGATGAAGTCGCTTTGCGATATCCGCATGGCCGCCCGGTTCCCGTTGAAAGACCGGAGGCCCTCGATGACGAGGTACGAAGAATCGGAAATGTGGATGGTGTCCCGGTTGTCTGACCGGTCGGTGGTTGTCGTTACGACGGAGTTGGCCCCCTGCGCCTTGATGGTGATGTTGCTCCCTTCGGAGCCGTGGCGGCCGCTCACGTCGAAGCCCAGGTAGCTCCCGTCGGCCACGATGATCGTATCGCCCGCCGAGGCGGCGGAAAGGCCCTTGCGTATCTCGCGGAACGGATGGGCCTGGTCGCCGGAATTGGAATCCAGGCCGTTTGCGGCAACGTAGTAGGTCGCCCGGCCCCTTTGGATAACGGCGCTGTCATCGGCACCAAGGGCGCACCCCGGAAGCGTGAACCCGAAAAGGGAAATGACGGCCAGCGCAAGAAGGCGTCCCATCTGCCGATACCCGGTCCATTCACACTTTTTTGGTGGTATTTAATCTCTCCCTTGCGGAAGATGAGACAGGAGCAGGACGCGGCGGGCCCCGCACCAGGGGCACGTCCACACCGGAGGTCTTTCAGCGTGCAGGGGCACCTTTCGCACCCCGTGCGAAATCGAGGAAGTTGGCGATGATATCGCGTCCGGTCCGCTGGACCTGGGGCCGGGTATGGTCGAAGCACTCCGGGTGGAACTGGACCGAGAATATGGGCCTCTCCCGGTGCCTTGCGTACTGGACATACCTGAACGGCCCGTCGATGCTGATCGCCCTCACCTCGAAAGATTTGAGGAATTGCGGGTCATCGGATGCAACGAAGTCCTTGTGCTTGACATTGACCCAGACCCTTGGCGCGCCCAGGATATTTTCGACGTCGCCTTGTACATTCAGCTCTATATCGTTTCCCCATTCCCCGGTATTGACGTTGCGCCCGACGCTCGCTCCGTATGCATGCGCCGCCAGCTGGTGGCCATAGCAGATGGCCAGGACCGGCAGCCGGGTCTTCCTGATGAGCTCCACCTCGGCGGCGTAGAGCTTCAGGTCTTCGGGGTTGGTAACATCAAGGTTCGAGCCGGAAAGTACAAGGCAGTCGAAGTCGCCGCGCTCCAGTCTGCCTTCGGGAATGGCATCGAAATGGAATGTCTCAAGGCGGGCACCGCAGGATTGGATGGTCTCCGAAAGCCGCCTTATCCGCTCTTCCCCGTGGCCATCGGGGTAGTTGTTGATCAGCGCGACGCGCATCAGCCCGCCCTCCCCGAGATGTACTGGTATATCTCGCAGGCCATCCCGCATACGCCGACCTTCATCACAGGCTGATGCCCAGCCGACAAAATCAAGCTTTCCCTTCCCTCGCCGGCCTCCACCACCAGAAATAAAGCATCAGCGCCAGCAGTACGAGCATGCTCCCCTGCATTATGATGCCCGATACGGTCAGGTCGCCGAACAGGACCAGGTTGAAGCCGTAGTACTGCGAGAACGGGAATGTCAGCGGATTGAATGGATGGTGGAGCACGTCGATGAGGACATGCGACACGGAGCCCAGGAGCGCCGAACCAGCCATTGCGCCGATGGTGGTCTTGTGCTGCCGCAGGTCATTGCCGGCAAATGTGAAGTAGCGCTTGTTGGCCGTCCTCCCGTCGAGCCATTTCAGGAACGGGGGGGCAAGCCAGAGAGTAAGCGCCATCGTCAGGAACAGGTCGATGGTGAAGGCGCCTAAAATCGAGTGCATCAGCGACCGGGCGTGCCAGCGGTCCGCGACGAACGGGAAAAGGAACGGGCACTCGAGGTCGGGTATTATCGCCCCGATGCTCAAGGCGAAGAAATTGAACGCGGCCGGTTGCCATTTGAAGAACGGCCACACCGTCGGCCAGTGGAGGAAAAGGACGGGCATAAGACGACCCCGCTTGACCGGGCGCTCGCCCCTCAGGCGCCCTTTCCGGCTTCCTTCATAACCCCGTCAGCCACATGTCTTCCCCCGGCGGTCAGGCAGTAGCGAAGGTAGGACCCGTCACGGGCCGAGCTTATGAGGCGGGCCCGCCGCAGTATCGACAGGTGGTACGAGAGCCGGGTGTCCGGGCATGAGACCACCTCGCGCAGCACGCAAACGCATAGTCGCCCTTCGCGCAAGGCCAGGAGCAGCCGGAGCCGCACCGGATCCGAGAGCACGCCGTGCATTGAGGAAACAATCTCCAGGGCCCTCTTTGGCGGGATGCGCCCTGAAATGCCCCTCACGCCGCCCAATGGCTCTATCTCGCAGGCTATCTCCGGGGTTATCCTCCTACGCATGCTTTCGTCATCGGCGAGAAGCTATATAAAAGTATTTCAAAAGAAGTTGAAACAACAAGTTATAAATAGACTGGAATCGTTCATTGTTTCAAGCAAATTTGAAATGGAACGGAGGCAGGAACGCTGGCCGACTGGTGGATGGAAGCGCTCTGGGCCGGGCTGGGCACGCTCTGGGAGTACATCGCGCAGCATACGGTATTCTGCCTCATACCCGCTTTCTTCATCGCCGGCGCGATAGGCGCGCTGCTCAAGAAGGACGCCGTGCTCAGGTATTTCGGAAGGGAGGTCAAGCCGTGGCTGTCGTATGGGGTGGCCTCGGTATCCGGCACCGTCCTGGCGGTCTGCTCCTGCACGATACTGCCGCTATTCCAGGGCATCTACAAGAAAGGCGCCGGAATCGGCCCGGCCACCGCGTTCCTCTACGCCGGCCCGGCGATAAATGTCCTGGCCATCGTCTACACCGCCCGGCTGCTCGGGCTCCAGCTGGGCATCGCGCGGGCCGTCGCGGCCATATCCTTGTCCGTGGTGATAGGCGCCTTCATGGCCCTCATATTCAGAAAGGAGGAGAGGCAGAAAGCGCAGGAAGAAAAAAAGAAGGCGGCGGTCAAACGGCCCGGTGCGGATGAGGGCAGGCCCGGCTGGGTGACGCTTTCGTTCTTCACCGCCCTGGTCGCAATCCTTGTTATCGGTACGGCCCCGCTGGAGCTGTCAATAAGGCTCGCGGCCATCGTTCTGCTCGTTCTCGTCGTCGCCGGGCTGCTCATGTACTATTTCGAAAGGGACGAGGTGACCGAGTGGGGCAACGAGACCTGGGACGCCGTCAAGAAGATATTCCCCATTCTCCTGGCGGGCGCTTTCATGGTCGGCATCATCGCCTACTTCGTCCCGGCCGAGACATTTAGGCCCTACATCGGGGGCAACTCGTTGGCCTCGTGCTTAGTGGCAGCGGTCGTCGGCGCCCTTCTCTACATGCCGACACTGCTTGAGGTGCCGATAATCGGGACCTCTCTGGGCTATTCGCAGGGCGTGATGGGCGGCGGGCCGGCGCTGGCGCTGCTTCTTTCGGGACCGGCGGTCTCGCTGCCCAGCATGCTGGTGCTCTACCGGATAGTCGGGGCAGAGAAGACGGCGGCCTATATCGTACTGGTCGTCCTGACCTCGGCGTTCGCCGGATTCATCTACGGGCTGGTGGGAGGCCAATGAGCGAAGACAAACCATGCTGTGCGGCGGCCGCGGCGGCCAAGCTTTGTTATCTTAACGTCGGAGGCAACCGGATCGCCATCGCGCAGTTCAACGAGATCCTGGAGAAGGCGAATACGGCGGCGTCCGGTGGAGAGAGCGCCGTCCGCAGAGAACTGGTCCGCCTGGTCAAGATCTACAACTACATCCCGCCCTCAGCGGAAAAGGACTACGAGGATGCGTTGTATCTCGAATATAAAAAAAGGAAGGGGATGGCATGACCGGAAGATTGATGGAATTTACCAAACGCTACTCCAGCCTCGCAAACCGAATCCAGCTCCTGGACTTGGAAAAGGACATCAAGGAATACATGTCATCCGAGGATTTCAGCATTCAGTCCGAAGATACGAGGAACGCTCTGGACGATATCCTCCTGGAAGTGCTGAACAAGAAGGAGTATTTCCAAAAAGGTTGCGATCCGTGGAAAGGCATCCTTGGAAATTGAACACGGACGAATAATGAGGGATTGGCGATGGGAACGAAGGAAGGGCGCGGGAATGGATGGATGGTATAGAAAATGACGGACCGGCCGCGTGGCGGATTATCGTTTTTGGACCGTTTCCTCACGCTGTGGATATTCATCGCGATGGCTCTCGGCGTGGGCATCGGGTACCTTTTCCCGGGCGTGGCGGGAATACTGGACGCCTTCCGGCTGGACACCGTCTCGCTGCCGATAGCCGTCGGCCTGCTCGTCATGATGTACCCTCCCCTGGCAAAGGTCAAGTACGAGGAACTGAGGCGGCTGGTCACGGCCAAAGATTCAAAAAAGGTCTTCGGGACCTCGCTCGTCCTCAACTGGGTCGTCGGGCCGGTCCTCATGTTCGGCCTGGCCTGGGCCTTCCTGCCGGACCTCCCCGAATTCCGCATGGGCCTCATCATGGTCGGGCTGGCCCGCTGCATCGCCATGGTGCTTGTCTGGAACCAGCTCGCAGAGGGCGACTGCGAGTATTGCGCTGTCCTGGTGGCCCTCAACTCCCTGTTCCAGATATTCATGTACTCGTTTTTGGCCTACCTGTTCATCACAGTGCTTTCGGGTTGGATCGGTGGAGCGGCCGCTTCCGCAGCTGTTAACGTTTCCGTCGTCGACATCGCCAAGAGCGTGTTCATCTTCCTGGGGATACCGTTCCTGGCCGGCGTCATCACGCGCTATGCCCTGGTGGCCAAGAAGGGCAAGGAATGGTACGATGGAAAGTTCGCCCCGGCCATAAGCCCGCTGGCCCTCATCGGCCTGCTCTTCACGATAGTGGTCATGTTCGCGCTCAAGGGCGAATACATCATCGCCCAGCCGCTGAATGTGGCGCGCGTGGCGGTGCCGCTGGTAACCTATTTTCTGCTCATGTTCTTCGTCTCGTTCTGGATATCGCACCGGCTCAAGTTCTCCTACGGGCTGTCGGCGACGCAGTCGTTCACCGCCGCCAGCAACAATTTCGAGCTGGCAATTGCGGTATGCATAGGCGTGTGGGGCATCGCATCGTTGCAGGCATTCGCCGCGGTCATCGGGCCGCTGATGGAGGTCCCCGTGCTCATCGGTCTCGTGAGCGTTTCCCTGTGGTTGAAAAAGAAATATTTCCCGGAAGCGGTCGGGGCCTGCCTGGCCGGTGCCAGCGTGCAGCCCGCCGGTGCATGCGCAACGGAAGCGTCAAGGCAGAAAAAAGGGGGTCGTGAGCGTTGACAAAAAGACATCATCAAAATGGGGTCGAAAAGGACACGACCATCAAGCAGAAGGGCCCCGGATCGTCCGGTGTTTATAGCTGGGTTACGTGTCCCAAATGCGGAGCGACACTGAAATCCTTTAATGTTTTAACGCATCTAAACAGGTCTCATCCCGGAACGCCCGATACCGAACGTCAGGAGATTATCAAGAAATACCATACTGAAGGAACCGGAGGCAGGTTGGGTGCATCGCCGAAAAAAATGGCAAGAACCGGGCATATGTCACGAAGTCGGAAAAACGATATAATATTCGTTAGTGTACTTGTTTCGATACTCGCCACAATCCTCGGAGGATATTTATATTACGAACAGTCAACAAGAGTCAACTATGAGGACGTGTCCGACAATCTCCCCAATCCAAATTCTACAGACACGTTAACGGTAGCCCCGGATTTTTCCATTCGGGAAGCAAGTGGAACTACGAGGTCCCTTCGACACTTTCAAAACAATGTGGTGGTCCTTCATTTCATGCAGGTTATCTCAGACTGCAAAGGAACATATTTTTATAAGTCCGATGATAGGGCGGGATATGACGCTTCGATGAGCGGATATGTGTCGCTCACTCAGATAAAGACCATCTATCAATTCGAGGAATTAAAGACAGTATATGCCAATTATCCATCCGGCAATGTAGCGATTATTTCCATTATTGTGCCACCTGGTTGCTGTGGCGATCCGTTAAAATTCTCGCAAGATTTCAAGAATAATTACAATCTTGGATGGAATGTTGCCAGCGACACTCTACAATACGACATCTGGTACAAATACCTCAAATATCTTCCCAGTGCTTCCAATGTTTTCACGCGGGACCCGACCATCCTGATCCTTGATAAACAACAACATGTGGTGCACGATTCCGGATTTATGGATGCCGCGGCCATATCATCCAAGATCGCCCCATTGCTGTGAGGTGAAGATGATGAAAAAAAAGAAAAGCAGAATAAAAAAATGGTGGGTAGCAGCCATTGCGATTGTCCTCACATTGGTGTTATTGATTTTTATTGATGCATCCAATCAAAACAAAGAAACGATAGTATCGCCGCCCGCGCCTGATTTTACCCTTCAAAATTCCAATGGGACCGCATTCACGCTCAATGAGTACCATGGAGGTGTGGTCGTCATTCAATTCATGTCCGTCCCTGGCTGTGGTGATAATCCCGCCCCTACGGATGATGATATCGCGCAGTTCAAGGAGCTCAGGACGGTCTACAACAAATACTGCTTGTCAAACGATACGGATAGTGTAACTATTATTACTATAATCCAGCATTCGAAATGCTGCGAGCTGAATCTCGGCTCCGATTATTATAATGATATAGAATGGTTTGTCGCCACTGAGCGAGAACCATACCCGACGGTTCACAAATATGGAGATTATCTAGAGACCGAAATGGTAACTGTTCAGGGATATACCGTGCCGAAAATGAATCCACAGATCCTCATCATAGATAAAGACCAAAAGATCGCCTCCGCATCCGATTATACGACCGCAATTTCACTGTCATCGAAAATAGACAGTGTTTTGGAAGGAGCCGGGCATGAACAGATTTCCATATTTTCCATTACTCCGGTGCCGGTCAGTATGTACGGCAGCATGCTCATTTTGGGCATTATTACCTGCGTAGCGCCCTGCTGCATTGCCTTGTTCGTGGCCACGATATCGTACATCATGACCGTGTGCATGAAAAAAACAGATGGTGTGAATGAAAATATAAAGGTAAGTGCCAAACGTGGCGCTGTTATTGGTATGTTATTCACTATGGGCATGGCCCTGGTGTTCTTATTAATAGGTTGTCTTGTGATGTATCTGAATATATTCATACAATCTGGCATCATAGCAAATACATTCATAGCCATCACGGGGCTGGTTTTGATAATTTTCGGATTGGATAATGTCGGGGCATTCAACAGGATCAAGACCTTTTATCACAAGAAAGTCGATGCTTTCAGGAAAATGAAACGAGACAGAGGGGATGAAGAAGCAATCGGACCGCCTGAAAAAGGATTGATCGAAAAATTGAGATTACGCGGGTTGAAGATTTCCAGACGTAGCGTGAATATCGGCGCGTTCCTCTTGGGCATGCTGTTCGGGATCGCCTGGGCACCTTGTGCTCTCTCGTTGATATTTCCCGTGATCCTTTTATTGATGACACAAAAGGTTACTGTCTTGACCGGCGGATTGCTCCTGTTCGTATTTGGATTGGGACATGGAATTCCCTTTGTTCCGCTGGCCACGGTGACTTCAGCGGCCCGGGCAAGATTCACCGAGAAAATGGTCAAGACCGGAAATCTATTGATAAAGGTATTCGGGATGATCATTATAGTCTTGGGAGTCCTGATGATTCTGAATTATTTTGGATATGATTTTGGTGTGGGGTGGTAAGGAATGGCAAAAGAACCTCACATAAATGAAAACAATTCATTATCGGAAGTTAGAATTTGGATGAAAATGCGGAGTTATTGATATGGCAAAAAAGAGTTTGATAATATATGAGGGAGCCATGTGCTGTTCGACCGGAATCTGTGGTCCTGAACCCGACAAGCAACTAATAGAGTTCAGCGAGGCTATAAAGAAATTGCAACATGAATATGATGGGCTTGTGATAACAAGAGCTAGCATGAGCCATAATTTGAACTTGTTCCTTGAAAATAAGGCAATATTCCAGACCATTAAAGAAAATGGATCTGATATATTACCGATAACAACTCTTGATGGAAATATCATTGCCAAGCAAAAATATCCGAAATATGAAGAATTAAAAAAAGCCCTGGATAATTCTGGAAAAGCCCCGAAAAAAGGTGGGACGAAATGAATGAATTGACGGCCCGGGAAATGGAATTGGTGGCGATTGGGGCCGCTATCGGTAGCAATTGTGTCCCGTGCATCGAATATCACATTCCGGCGGCAAAAAGAGAGGGCCTGACGAATGGCCAGATCCTTGCCGCAATCCAAATCGCGGATAGCGTCAAGAAGGTCCCCTCACAAAAAGTCTACCAGTCGGCTCTGGAATTGGTTGAAAAAGACAAAAAAATCAAATCGGCTGGGAAGATGTCAAAATGATCACCGATTTAATAATCCCTCGGAACAAAGAGACAAAATTCATATTCTTCAGCGGAAAAGGTGGTGTCGGAAAGAGCACGATGAGCTGCGCAACCGCTGCATGGCTGGCAAAAAAAGGCTATAAAATCTTGCTCGTCACAACGGATCCCGCGCCCAATCTTTCGGATATATTCAAACAAATAATCGGGTCCAAGATAACCCGGATAAAGGATATCAAGAATCTGTCGGCGATCGAAATAGATCCCGATGTTGCCACCCAAGAATATAAAGACCGGGTAATTGCGCCCATGAGGGATTTGTTGGATGAAAAGAACCTTAAGGTGATATCGGAACAATTGAACAGTCCCTGCGTTTCAGAGGTCGCCGCATTCGACAAGTTCATAGAATTCATGGATGTCCCCGAGTATGATGTTGTAATATTCGATACGGCACCAACTGGACATACCCTCAGACTTTTGGAACTTCCTTCCGGATGGAGCAATACACTGAAAGAAAATGCGTCCACATGCATAGGTCCCGGAGCATCCTTGCAGACGGCAAAAGCAAAATATGAAAAGGCGATCTCATATCTGCAGGATTCAAAAAAGACCTCCTTTATCTTTGTCCTGAGACCGGAGAACTCATCAATTCTTGAAACGAAACGGAGCACCGGGGCGCTTGAAGACCTGGGGATCAAGACCTCGTTCCTGATAGTTAATGGGATAATGCCGAAAGATGCCTGTACCGATGATTTCTTCAAAAGAAAAAGCGAAGAAGAGCAGAAAATGATCGAGAAGATAGAAAATGAGTTAAAGATAGAAAAAATATTTTATCCTTTGATGGATTCGGAAGTATTAGGATTAAAGCGGTTGTATTCCGTGGGTGATTTCCTGTTCGAAGGAAACGAACATGTTGCTAAAATCACCCTGGATCGCGAAAAGACCATGAAACCCGCGCTCATCGCTCAAGGAAATCCGGATATGGATGCCTTGTTTGCTCCCACGATAGGAAAGAGATATATCTTTTTCACGGGAAAAGGCGGCGTCGGCAAAAGCACAGTTGCATGCACAACCGCGGTCCACCTGGCTGAAAAGGGATATAAAACATTGATAGTGACGACAGATCCCGCATCTCATCTGCACGACATATTCGGGCAAGAGATCGGCCATGAACCTACGATGATCAAAGGATTCAACAATCTAAATGCTGCGAGAATAGACCCGAGGAAGGCGCTGGAAGAGTACAAACAAAGGATTCTGGAAGCCGTCAAAGGAATGGCCGAGGAGACAAAGAAATCCGTCGAAGAGGATTTGAACTCCCCCTGCGCCGAAGAAATGTCCGCGTTCGAGAAATTCATGAGCTATTTTGAGCCGAAGGCGTACGAGATAATAATATTCGATACGGCGCCGACGGGGCACACGTTAAGATTGCTCGAACTGCCCACGAACTGGAAAGGATTCATTGATCTGGGCACGCTGACCAAAAACACCTCCGCGGGAACAAAGAAGAAATACACCAATGTCATAGAAACGATGAAGGATACGAAAAAGAGCCTGTTTGCCTTTGTCATGTATCCTGAATACACACCGATAGTCGAGGCATGGAGAGCGTCAGAAGACCTGAAAAACCAAGTCGGCATAAAGACAAGCCTCGTGGTCGTCAATTATATGCTTCCGGGCGGGTATGGGAACAATTCATTTTTTGACAGTAGAAGAAAGCAACAGAAAAAATACATGGGAGAGATCAGGAAAAGATTCGATACACCCATGCTCATTGTGCCTTTATTCGCGCATGAGCCCAGAGGGGTAACGGACTTGAAGGCGCTGGCAAAGAATGTTTTTGGTGATTGAATGACGGACGAACTTGAGATTATCAGGTCAAAAAAGAAGGAGAAGTTGATTGGTAAAATGAAGAAGGTGGAAATCAAGATATTTGAGCCGGCAATGTGCTGTCCGGGCGGTGGATGTGGTTCCGGGCCGAATGAGACCTCGAAACTATCAAAAACACTCGAAATAATAGGAAAAAGATATGGTCAGAATATCTCCATTGCAAGAGGATCGATGAATCAAAATTCCTCATTGTTCTTTAACGATGAAGAAGTATTAACGCTCATCAATGAGGAAGGGATGCAATTGCTTCCAATTACGAAAATCAATGGGAATATCGTATTTAAGGGCGTTTATCCCACATATCAAATGCTGAATATGGAAATCAAGAAGATATTGGGTAATATGGAGTAGAGAGGTAAAAGACAGGAAATAATGTAAACTTGAGAACGCCACGATAACGATGGAGGGATACGGATGAAGATAGAGGTGCTGGGAACGGGTTGCGCAAAGTGCAAGCGGCTGGAGGAGAACGTGAAGAAAGCGGTCCAGGAGGCCGGCGTGAAGGCCGAGGTCGTCAAGGTCCAGGACATGGACCAGATAATCTCCAAGGGCGTCATGATGACGCCGGCACTCCTCATAGACGGCGAAGAGGCCGCAGTGGGGCGGGTGCCGGGCGTGGAAGAGATCAAGGCGATTCTCAGAAAGAGGTGATAAGTTGCCGAAACCGGAAGTGCTCGTATGTACCTGCGGGAGCGACTGCCCGGGGTTCAAAGACAGGAATCTGGTGGAATTGTTGACAAGGATAAGGACGGAACTCCCCGTGGAATACGCGGCGGCGCATCCATTCCTGTGCGACGAAGATGGAGAACGGTTCTTGGGACGGCTGTTGAAAGCCGACGGCATGTATGTCGTTGCGGCATGCGACCCGAAAAAACAGCAGAAGTTGCTGAAAGAGGGCTTCGAGAGGGCGGGCGTCCCCATGGAGGGGCATCTGATATCCCTCGGAACCTCGAAGATGACCACGGAGCAGGCCTTCGAAGAGGTAAAGAAGGCGGTGGAAGGCAAACGGTGATTGGATGGGTGAATCCTACCAGGGTGTCCCGAGAAAAGAAATCCCATGGTTTCCAAATGTGGACCTCGAGAAATGTGCGCGATGCGGTTCATGTGCGGAGGAATGTCCAAACAATGTATACGACTTCGATGAAGCGCCAATCGTTGCGAGACCGTACAACTGCGCCGTGGGATGCTCAAGTTGTGCCAAGGGTTGCCCATCTGAGGCTATAACATTTCCGACATTGAAGGAACTCCAGACGGTCTTGAACGATCTCAGGGTCAAGTACGGGAAAAAAGGACAGGACCGGAATGACCGAAAGAAACCTGCGGCGAAGCAAGAACGAATGTGAATGAAATGAACGAAGTTGTACAGCAACAAAAGCCATCGGTTGAGCAAGTGCTGAAGACGATGGAACAGACCCTGGGCGCGGAGCCGAGACCGATGGTGCTCATGTCCAAAATGGTACCGGAGGCGGTGCTCCGGCAGGCATCCGAGCGGAAGTTCGTTTTCGACCTGCCGGCCGTGCCCGCGAAATACAAGCACCTCATCAGCGTGGCGGTCGCCGCGGCGGCGAGAACGATGGCGGAGATTCCGAAGCTCCCGCCGGGGAGCACGGCCGAGACCCTTCTGGCCCCGCTCGAGAAGGCGCCCTTCGTCCCGGATGTCATAGTGCTGACGGTGACACCCAAGCAGGCGATGTGGGTGGCCAACGCCTTCCTCTTCAAGGACGGGGGGCCCCGGTTCACCGCCAGCTTCGCCGGGATGCAGGCCTCCTGCGGGGACGTGACCGCCCTGCCCTTTGTCTCCGGGAAGGTCAACTTCTCCCTCGGATGCTACGGGTGCCGGTCGGCGGGAAAGCTCGGGAAGGACGAGATGTATGTTGGAGTTCCCATCGGCCGGCTTGCGGAGCTGGTGAGTGGCCTGAAGGGGCTGGGAAAGGCGATGATGAACCTGGAGACGGGGAGGGCTGAAGAGAACGGGGGAAAACGAGGGGAAGCAACCGAATCTCGTGTCACGGCAGAACGGGACGGGAGGAATCGATGATGGAACATACCGACTTGCATACTCTCATTGAGTATGGCAGAAACGAGCGCGTGAAAAAGGATATAATCAAGACCGGTTGGGCCAACGTCGTGCTGATATGCCTTGAGAAGGGGCAGGAGATACCGCCGCATCCTGAACCATATGCGGTGCTGTTCCAGGTGCTGGATGGCGAGGGGACGATCACGATCGGGGCCGCCCGGTACGATGTCCGGCCGGGTCATCTGGTCTTTTCTCCCAAAGGCGGTGTGCGGGGGATCTCGCCGCGAACGCGCCTGAGCCTGCTGGGGATTCAGGAGCCGCATTAGGAGCCGAGCCGGATAATCGGATGGAGCATATGAGAGGGAAGGCCTCATGACGCAAGAATACGAGACAGGCGGTCGGATAGAGTTCATTGAGATACAAACGACCGAGCTCTGCACAGCGGACCCGGACAAGATCAGGATAGTGGCGCAGGCCGCTCCGTTCCCGGCCGGCTTGCTGCCATACGTCGCCGCTGTGATTCCCAGGGCGTCCTATTCCGCGCAGATGGGCTACGTGACCTGGAAGGAGGAGTTGAGGACCCACTCCATATTCGCGTCCGGCAAAGTGACCATCACGCAGCTGGGGAATCGTGAGGAGGCGATGGAAAAGCTGGAGGAGCTGAAGGGGAAGCTCAACGACATCTGGGCCCGAAGGGATTCCATCGACCTGAATTTGAAGAAAAAGCGCATAGGTCCCCTGGAAGTCTACCGGCTCCTTCCCAAGACGAACTGCGGGAAATGCGGCCTTCAGGCATGCATGGCATTCTCGGTCGAGCTTCTGTCCGGGAAAAAGAAGCTGGGCGACTGCGTCGAGATCAAGGAGGATGCGGCCCTGAAAAAGTTGCTGGCGGAGGCGGGATATGCATCTGCTGGATGATCGGAAGGCCGTCGGGAGAATGCCGTCGGTGGAGGAGATGAAGTCGATGCCGGTCTGCGTGAGGCCCAAATGAAGCGGCCGCAAGCGTCCGCGGTCGCGGCGCTGCTCGTCGTGATTTTGGTGTCCGGGACGTATACCAATACCGCTTCGGCCGAAAGCTCGCGACTGACGCTTGAATTGGTCTCCCACCTGCCGCTCGGCAGCTACCGCGCTTTGGCTCTCAACTTGGGCGAAGAGGTCTTCATAATAGGGGGCAGGAATTACACGGAGGTCAAGACGGACATCATGTGCTATAATACCAGCTCCGGCGAAACCAGATTCTGCTCCCTCCGGCTCCCCGAACCTCGCATGTCGGCATCGCTCATCAATACCGGGCGCGATGCATTCATCGTGGGCGGAAGCGACGGCCCGTCCGAACTCGACACCATCTTGCGCTTTTCGCCGTCGAGCCTGGAGCTCTCCGTCGTATCTGCGAGGCTTCCCCTGCCCCGTGTCGGTACGTTCTCGGCATATTCAGGCAACTATGGATACATATTTGGAGGGCACACATCCGAGGGCATCAAGACCGCTGAGATACTCCGGTTCGACCCTCTGACGGAGAATATCACGCGGATGAACGCCACCCTCCCGTTCGGACGCGCCGGCTCCGCGATATGCGAGGTCTCCGGGGACATTTTCATCTTCGGCGGGATGTCCAACGACAATGTCCCCACCGACCAGATTCTGCTCTATCACCCGTCAAACGACACCCTTGAAACCCTCGATCAGCGGCTCCCCTATCCCATATATCATACCCCGGCGGTCTGGTGGCAGAACCCGGTCGCGCCGGGAATATACCTCTTCGGCGGGGGTGCCATCCAGGGCGGGGCGTCCACGCAACTGAACATATCCATCCCGACCGATAAGATCATCCGATTCGATCCGTTCACATACAAGGTGGAGATCAGCCCGATCTTCCTTCCCTCTCCCCGGGAGCGTGTCAGCGCCGCCTGCGTCAACGGGAGCGTGTACTTATTCGGCGGCCAGCTGGCTTATTCCGCAAGCGACGAGGTCATGCGCGTAACGGTCGGGCCGGCGCCGGCGAAAGGGGCCACGGGAGTCCAGTACACCGTCATTTATACGGGCATCGCTTTTTTTGTCATTTTCATCGTCGCGTTCTTGATATTCGTGAAAACGGTCCGCAGGCGCGACCTGCGGGCACGGGAGAACGGCAAGAGGTGAGACACATGTCGGATGACAAAGGAGATGGAAACAAGGGACGGTGCTTGTGCGAGGCCTCGGAAACGTTGATTTTCCCCTGTTCCGGGGCGTCGAACGTGGGCCAGATGGCGAACGAGGCGGCGCTGAGGCTCCGGGAGGCCGGGAAAGGGAACATGTACTGCACAGCCGGAATAGGTGGCCATGTGAAGGGCCTCGTCGACGGGGCCAGGAGCGCCAAGCTCCTGGTGGGAATCGACGGCTGCAGCGTCGGCTGCGTCCAAAAGTGCCTCGAGGGCGAGGGGCTCGAGCCGGGTGTGTACATGATTGTGTCCGACGAGGTGAAGGTGAAAAAGGGCTATGTCCGCCCCAAGGAGGAAGAAGTGGCCGTGGTGCTCGACCTGCTCCGCTCGCGGCTTTCGGGGCTCGTGAAATGACCACGGGCGGAAGCCGGAAGCGCTGCCCGAGATGCGGAGCCAGCGTGAAGGGCGGCCGGCTCGAAGCGCACATGCGGAAGGTGCACGGGGGAGGGGCCGCAACGCCGGCCCGCCGCCGCCCGGCCGCCGGCAGGCCCGGGCCCCTGGTCGCGCTCGCGCTGGTGGCGGCAGTGGTCGCCATCGGCGCGCTGGCCTATTACTTCACATCCCAACCCGGAGAGGAAAACGGGGTCGAACCGGGAACTGGGGATGGTTACAAGCCCAAGCACCGGCTGGGCACCGGCCCCGAGGATTTCTGGACGGTCTACCCGGCGGGCCATGCTTCGGCAGGAGCAACCGTGCCCTTCCCGTCGTGGGTGCAGGATGAGAGCTCTGCCAGGGTCCTGCTCGTGCTCGCCCACAGCGAGGGCTGCGCTCCCTGCGTTCAGCAACAGAAGGACATCCAGGCCATCATGGGCGACCCGGCTTTCCAGACCGCGGTCAATTACATCGATCTGCTGTCCACCGGATCAGACTCGAGGGCCCAGGACTGCTTCAGCCTCCTCGATCCCGAGGGGATGCAAAACTACATTCCGCTGACAGTCATAGTCGCCAGGGACCCCTTCGGGAAATATGTATGGCATTCCTGGGAGGGCGTGACCGGGAAGGCCAACCTTGAAGGCTGGCTGAAGGACGCCATGCATTATCGCATCAACGGGGTGGGCGCGTGAGCAGGGGCCGCTGGCTGGCGCCGGCCGGGGCGACCGCTCTCCTGGTGGCCCTGTCCGCAGTGTTGGTAGTGTTTTCAAATGTCAGCACCTCCAGTTCCGGCACCGCCCCCGCATTTTCGGTCAGCGACATCGACGGAAAGACCGTCTCCTCCGCAGAGCTCCGGGGGAAGGTGGTCGTGCTCCATATGGCGGTCATCTACTGCAGCGGGATCATCACCGACCCGGGCAAGTACCAGATAGAACAGTTGAGGGAGGCCAGGGAACGGTTTGGCGCGGATGCGGCGTTCATCACCGTCACCTCCGAGAACTGCCCGACCACCGACCTGGAGGCCATCCGGCAGCAGTACAACATCTCCTGGTCATTTGTCAACGACTGGCCCGGAATGAAAATCTACGGGCCGTATGCGGATTATTTCAGCCTCCACGGGGACCCGACGCTCGTGTTCATCGACGCCTCCGGAAACGTGGTGAAGCACTCCGGCAGAATCGGCGCGGCGGACATCGGGAAGGCTATTGATGGGGCGAAAGCCGGAGGAGGGACGCCGGCGGCCGTGACCACGAGCTACGGATTCGCCGGGATGCTTGCGCTGGGCGCCCTCACATCGCTGGCGCCCTGCTCCATCGCGCTGCTGGCGACGATGCTGGCCTTTCTCATCTCCCGAAAGGATGGCAAGAAGGACACGGGCGGGACGGGCGGTCGCAGTTCCGCCCTGCAGGGGCTCTCCATCGGATTGTACTTCACGCTCGGGACCGGGCTGGTGTTCCTGCTCCTCGGCTTCCTCGTGGGCTACCTGGAGGTCTTCGTGACCCTTTCACCAGTGTTTTTCATGGTGGCGGGAACGGTGCTGATTCTTCTCGGCCTCAACTCGGCGTTCTCCATATTCGAACGCATCGGCGCGCTTCTCAGGAGGGACTCGGGAGGCGGCGGCGGCACGGGGGCCCCGGGCTGGGCCCAAGTGGTTCGGAAGGCCTGGGCCCGCTCCCCTGAAGCGGGCGCGCTGTTGCTCGGCGTCCTGTTCTCGCTCGCCTGGGCGCCCTGCGCCATCTCGCTGGTGCTACCGGTCATCGTGCTGATGCTGGCCTCAAAGGTCGGCCTCCTCGCTGGAGGCGCGTTGCTGTTCTTCTTCGGGCTGGGACACGCCGTGCCGATAATCCCGATAGCCATGGCGACCGAGACCTCGAGGGCGAGGCTTGGTGAAAAATATCTCAGGGCCGGAAAAGCGGTTACAGCGGTCTTCGGGCTGGCCGTAGTTGTCATGGGCGCGCTCTTCATATTGAGGGGATTCGGCCTCTATCTCTGGTAGGGGATCGCACAAGGACAAACGCGGGCCGGGCAGGCCGCTCCGATTCCCGGCCGGTGCCGGATGCCATCAGGGTCCAAAATAGAATTTCACCGGACCGGAGGGTCCCGTTGAAGGGGGGCCTGCCCCGAAAGTCTCTTCGAGCCAGGCCCGAATCTGCTCGACTTCCAATTCCCAAGCTTAATGGACCGAGCAGGATATGCAGGGGTCGTAGGCCCGGACGAGCATCTCGCACATGAGCTTGAGCTTCGCCCGGGGCAGGTCACGGTACCTGCCGATCAGTTCTCGGAGGTCTTTCTCGATATTCCTTACGTTGTGAGCGGTGGGGGGTACAATGTCCGCATATGTCACAAGGCCGGCACGGTCGAACCTGAAGCTGTGGTAGAGCATGCCCCGGGGCGCCTCGGTCAGGGCAAAACCCGTCCTAGCCTCTTTGGGTGGGTGCGGGCGGGTCGTGGCATCCTCCCTGAGCGGGAGCCCATCCATGAGCCCGATGGACTCGTCAATGGAGTGGGCGACCTCCAGCGCCCGGGCTATAAGGGAATCGAACGGGTTGTGCCGGGGCGGCGCAAACCCGATCTCGCTTGCGATCTTTTTGGCGCCGTCCGAGAGGCTGCCGAAGTTGATATTGACCCGGGCCAGCGGGCCCACCAGGAAGGTTCGGGAGCCGCTCAGAACGGAGCCTTTGGCGTAGGAATAGGGTATCTGGTCCTCCTTGACATGCTGGCGGTATTCCGCTTCCGGGGCCAGGAGCCCGCCGGTGGACCTCATCATCCCCTCGTTTATCGCATACTCCCCTTTTTTCGAGATGGCGAGCTGCTCGGTGCCTCCGGAGAGCTCCGGATACTCCAGCCGGCCGAAGAGCCTCACGGTCTCCAGGGCGTCCTTTTGGGCATCCTGCAGTCTCGCTTTCAAGCCGGCGATCTGGTCCCTGGTGGGAATGCGGGTGAAACCATTCAAAACGGCATACACGGGATGGACGGCCCTTCCGCCTATGACGTCGCCGATTTCGTTGGAGAGCTTCTTTAGCTTCAGGGCCCGCTTCACCAGTTGGGGCTGCTTCTTCCTGAGGGAGAACAGGCCGCCTTTTCCAAAATAGTCCGGAGCGCTCAGCACGTACAGGCTGAGGACATGGCTGTTGATGATCGCGCTCAGGGCCAGGAGCTTTCGCAGGTTTCGGGTCTGCCGGCTCACCTCCAGGCCCAGCGCGTTCTCCACCGCCCTCAGAGAGGTGATCTGGTGCGCCACGGGGCATATCCCGCATATCCTGGAGGTCAGCTCGTGGACCTCCTCATAGCTCCTTCCCTCAAGGAACGCCTCGAAGAACCTCGGGGGCTCGAATATCTTCAGCTTCACGTCGCAGGCGTCCGCATCGAAGGTGATGTCCAGCGCGCCCTGCCCTTCGACGCGGGCCAGGTAGTCCACCTTGATACTTCGGCGCTCTTTCACTTTCCGCCCGCCTCCCTCGATAGCTCCTCCGTCAATCCGGCGTACTTTCTGAACTTGCGGACGATTGCGGCATCGTCCAGCCCGCATTCCTGGAACGCCTCCGCCAGATGGCGGGAATTGGTGTCGTTCATCGGGCCATAGCATCCCTCGCAGACCCGGCCGCCCGAGGGACATATCGCGCCGCAGCCGGCGCGCGTCGCGGGGCCCATGCAGGGCTCCTTGAGGCTAGTCAGCAGGCAGGTATTCTCATTCAGCTTGCATTCGATGCAGACCGAATGGGGGCGGTGGTAGGCGCGCATGTTCTGCAACCGCTTCACGAGGAAGCCGGTTATCAGTGCCTTGTCGGGCGGACAGCCGGGAATCTCAAAGTCCGCTTTGATGTATTCCCCGATACCCCTGAGGCGGAAAGAATCTATCACGGAGACATTCCGATAGACCTTTTCCTCGGCGGCCCGCTGGGACAGCCAGTCCCGGATAGAGGGGATGCACCCCGCTATCGCGCAATCCCCGAACGCCACCACCGTTTTGGAGCGCTCCCTGATGGTCTTTACCTCCCGAAGCTCCCGGGGGGTGGAGACGGAACCCTCCACGAAGCTGACATCGTACGGACCCGGCGAGCACTCGCTTGCGGCCATCTTGAAATAGCACACCTCGAGCTTGTCCAGGAGCTCTTCGAAGTCGTCGAACACCCTGAGTAGTTCCATCTGGCATCCGGCGCAGCCGGTCAACTTGAACACCGCCATTTTCGGTCCGGCCGTCATGTTCCGACCCCTATAGATCCATGTCCGGCAATTCCGTCAGTTCGGAGTATCTGAAGACGGGCCCGTCCTTGCAGACGAATCTGGGCCCTATCTGGCAATGCCCGCACTGGCCGAAGCCGCATCTCATCCGCCGCTCCAACGAGACGTAAAGCTGCCTCGCATCGAACCCTTTTTTCAGCAGGTCGCGTATCACGAAGTGCATCATCACCTCCGGGCCGCAGGCAAGCACCACCGTCTTGCGGGGGGCGCTTCTCATCTTGCTCAGAAGCTTGGTGACCAGCCCGGTCTCGTGCTCCCAGTTCTGCCCATCCGGCACCTTGTCCACGGTCAGCAGGAGGCAGGAATCGTTGATGGCTAAAAGCTCCGAATACCTGTCGATGAACATGCAGTCGGAAGGGGAGCGCGCGCCGTAGAGTATCTCCACGCCGTTCATGTCCTTCCTCCGGGACCTGAGGATGCAAATGAGCGGCCAGAGAGGCAGAATGCCCAATCCGCCGGCGACGATGAGGATGTTCTTCCCCTCCAGCCTCTCCACCGGCCAGCCGTTCCCGAACGGCCCGGCCATCCAGAGCCTGTCCCCCTTGCGGTACCCGTCGAGCTTGCCGGTGAAGCTCCCGACCTTCCTGACGGTGGTGGAGAAGGTCGAATTTTCAAGCGGGCTGGAGCTCAGTGAGAATGCTGCCTCCCCCACGCCCGGGATGGACAGCAGGACGAACTGCCCCGGCCGGAACCCAAAGTCCTTCCGGCGCTGCCTGTCGATGAATGACAGCTCATATGTCTTGGTGTCGGCCGTCTCGGCACGGATGCCGACGATCCTTATCTCGTCCCTCAGGTACGGGTCCTTCATCTGGCCCCCCGCCTCAGTTGATTTACTGTCTCGCGTATGTCGATATGGACCGGGCAAACCCTTATGCACCGACCGCACCCGACGCACTTGGGGCTGCCGAACTGCTCCTGGCTGTAGCCCAGATTGTGCGCCTGGAACTGCCTGAGCCGGTCCTTCCTTTCACGCCTGAAGTTGCCGCCCATGGCGACGCCCGAGAACTCCGCCAGCAGGCACACGTCCCATGTCCGGCATCTCTCCCCCCGGTCAAGGGAGGGCTCCATCTTGTCCCTGATGTCGAAGCAGAAGCAGGTGGGGCACACCATGGCGCACTGGCCGCAATCGAGGCACTTCTCTCCTATCTCGGCCCATACCTTGTTGTCCAATCCATCGTTTATCAGCCCGGGCAGCCCCCTGGCGTCGAACTCCCTGCGGCCCCTCATCGCCAGATCGGAAACTATCCGCTTCTTCCGGGCCAGTTCCCGGGGCGTGGCGGGCGCTGTCACGGCCAGGGCCAGAAGCCCCGCCCCCTGTTCCGAGCCGGCCTCGACCAGATATTTTTTCCCCATTTCGGTCAGGAGCAGGTCGAACCCGCCCTTCGGGCGGGGACCCGATCCCATCGAGGCGCAGAAGCCGCCTTCGCACATCTTCCGGCAGCCGATGACGATCGTCAGCAGGTTCTCCCGCCGTAACCGGTAGCGTGGGTCCGTCCGGTGCGAGGTATAGACCAAATCGAGATACAGAAAGGAGGTCAGGTCGCAGGGGCGTATCCCGAAGATCACCTGCTTGCGTTCAAAGACGGGATACTGGGGGGTCGGCCTTCCCTTTTCGAACCGGAGGAGGGTCTCGCAGGCGGGCAGCAAGTACTTCTTTGGGGGCAGGATGGTGTTTCCGTACTCCAGGGCCAGCTCGTCGGCCGAATCGATGCGGTCGAAATAGAAGTCGTTTCCGACGCGCTTGCTCTTCGGGCCTATCACATCGTAATGCTTCGAAAGCTCCTCTATGAAGCTGCCCATTTTCGATCTCTCTATTGTGACCGGTTTCATAAGATGCACCATGATTCTTGTGCGGAATAATATACTTTGTCTGGAAACGGTCCACCGGTATCTTTCGCCACGCACGGTCCGGCGCCCGGACCGGGCCGGTTCATCGGGCCAAAGAAACGCCGGTCGCTGTCAGGGACCCGCAGGGATGGCCGGCGCGCGCAGAATAATTGCACGGAACCAAGAATGGCGGATGGAAGAAACGGAAAGTGGTTACAAATGGGGATAATGGTTATTTGACAATCGGGTGAAACACCATTACAGAAAGAAAATGATATGGCATGAATGGAGACTGTTTGCGCGAGGCTTCGGACACTCTGATATTCAATCGCTCGGGGGCCTCGAACCCGGGTCAGATTTGCGTGCTCACCTTTTCGCATCCACCCGGAACGGCCGCCCGTCCCGCTTGCATATCAGCTCTATCGCGTTCCTTCCGGAGAAGATGCAGCCCGGCACGCTCCCGCCGGCCATGGCCCACTGGCCGGCCAGGTAGAAATCCTTCAGGCCGGGCAAGGTTATTTTCAGGGTCTTCGTGACGTTTTCCGGGGTTATCAGCCACCCGCCCCAGGCGCCCTCGTGGTTCCGGGTGTACCGCCAGGTGGTGTACGGCGTGGCGACATCGGTCATCTCCACGTCCTTCGCAATGCCCGGATACCGCTCCTCCAGCCTTTCCAGGATGTCCGCCGCGACCCGCTTCTTCTCCGCTTCGTAGCCGGCCCTGTCCTTTGTCCGCAAATCGTTCCAGGGCTTCCACTCCGTCTCGGGTATGGCCTGTATAATCGATTTGCCTTTCGGGGCGAATGCCTCGCTGTGATCGAGGATGCGCCACGAGAGAGCGTTTTGGGGCTTTCCGGCGATGGTGAGCGGCTTTTTCAAAAGTACCATCGAGAAGTGCGTCTCCCCCAGAAACTCCCTTTTCACGCCGTAGCTTACGGTCATCATCGGCCGGGTGAGCTTCCATTTCGCGTACCGGTCCCGGACATCCCGGCCGGCGAAGGCTCCGCCCAGCATGCCGAAGATGGTGCTTTTCCCGTCGGCGGCCGAGATGACGATATCGGACCTGTGCTCGGTCCCGTCCTCGAGCCTCACCCCGCAGGCCTTTCCGCTTTCGACCAGGATTCTCTCCACGGTCGATTTGTATTGGATCGCGCCGCCCAGTTCTTTGTACCTTTTCTCGATAGGCGCAATGAAATCAAAGCAGCCGCCTTTCAGCAGGGCCACCTTCCGGTCCGCCAGAAGCGCAAGCACCATCGCGATGAACCAGACCGGCACCTCGGGCAGGAAAAGATTCCTCAGGCAATCTCGCAGGAACGGGTCCCGGGCGCCGGAGGCGAACTCGTCCATGGTCCGGGAATACTTGCCTGTCATGAACTTCAGAAGACCGCGCATCTTCCAGACCATCTTCAGATTTTCGAGGGCCCCGGCAAGCTCCGGCGGCCGCGCTAGGCTCATCATGTTCATGTCCAGGCCTCGCAGTTGCTTGGCGGCATCGAGGAGCGTGTCTATCAGCCGGCCGTCCTCGGGCGCGAGCCTCTTGAGCTCCGAGCGGAAAAGGTCCAGGTCGTTGGATACGGTCACGCTCTTCCCCGTGGTCTCGTCCGTGAAACGGCCGTAATCGACCATGGGCGCCAGACTCTCCGGCGAACAGGTGCCCACCTCGCGGTATATTTCCGAGCCGGGGTCCATGATGAAGTGGATGCCGCCGTCTATCAGGTACTTGCCCCGCCTCCAGGCCGCCGCCACTCCGCCTGACTTCGAGTGATGCTCGAATATGAGGCTGGAATAGCCGTTCATCTGCGCGTAGCAGCCCGCGGCCAGCCCGGCGATGCCGGCGCCGATTATGATTACAGGCCGTTGGGACCGTGACTTGTCCGATGAGGCCGGCATGGGATGAACCCTGTCAATGCATAGCGCTTCGGGGCGATAAGAAGATTGCCGGGCGCCGTCATGCCCGGACGACGCTCAGTCGAGCCAGTCATACGCCTTGCTTCTCGCAAGGATCTTGGCCACGAGGACCTTGTCACCCTCGACGACATAGATCGCCCTGTAGTCGCCTATCCTCTGGCGGAAATAATTCCGGTTCGGCCCTCTGAGCGGCTTGATGTCCGCCTTCGGTCGCGGCCTGAACGGGTCATCGGCCAGTTCGGCGAGCGAGGCGCGGACCCGCTCCCTTTGTTTCTCGGGAAGGTCGTTGAGCTGCCGCCGGGCTGTTTCGGACAGAAGGACCTCATGCTTTCTCAAGGGGAACGAACTCCTCGGTTTCCAGTATGCGGTCAATTTCAGTGAAGAAAGCCGATTTCCTTGCAACCTCTATCAGGCGAAGCAGGACCTCGTCGTAGGTCTCCCCCTTCCTTCCGAGCCCGCGGAGCTGGTCCCGGGTCATCCTTCTTATCTGGATGGTAGTCAGGTCGCCGGCCATATCGCATCACCACTATGTGATGTTATATGTAATTATGTGATATATATAATTTGGGTGGAATGGCCGAATCACGCCTATTTTTCCCTCCGGTCGGCATCCTCCGGCGCAACTCAGCGCCCCGGCAGGTCCAGCTGCTCCACATCGAAGGTGAGCCGGACCTGCCTCGCCTTGCGTTTTCCCCTGATGACCTTCCTGAGCGCCGGGTCGAAGTAGTCCTTCAAGAGCGGCGGCCGGGGCGCGCCCAGCAACCGGTCCGCCTGGCGGAAAACATCGGGCGAAACCAGCGAGGCCAGCTCTTCCCGGTCGGAGGCCTCCTGCACGATGCAGGGCACCCGGCGGATGCCCAGGTCCCTCAGCGCGTAGGCCCGGTGACTGCCGTTATTGAGGATGAGCCGTCGCTCGGCGTGCACCACGTTCAGGAAATTGGAGCCGAAGCCGACGAACAATCCGACCACGGCAGCCACCGGACCGGGCGGATTGCAGCCGCTCAATTGCTCCGGGCGCAGAAGCGCCGCGTCCAGGAATCGCAGGTCAGTCGAGGGCGAAAGGAACGTGAAGCCGTTCTGCGAGATGCGTCCCGACGAGAAACGGGGCATCGGATGGTCAAAGGGCAGGCAGGTTCGGAAGACAAGCTCTTCGGACGGTTCGGGGCCCAGGGCTTCCTGCACCTTCCGCACGAATGCCAGGTTGATGTGCTTTTGATAGACCACCAGGCGGTCCAGCTCGACCATCGCAATACGGCAGGGGGCCATGAAGTACGAGGAACGGAAGATGGGGTCCTCGAGCACTTTTTTCTCCAGCGGCCCAAGGGTCTCCGAAAGTCCGGCAATGGGAGGGTCGTCTGCCAGGCCCGTCTCGGCCTTCTCGAGCCGGCGCAGGTGGGCGTGGGCGGCCCGCCACTCGTCTGAAAGGGATGCAAGGTCGAGGTTTCCTTCGACAGATGATTCCCTGATGAACGAGAGCGCCGCTCCCATCGGCCGCCGGCCCATGAGAAAGACCCAGTCGTCGCTTGGGTCGGTTTCGTCCCGTATCGTATGGGCTGGCATGCAGGTCGCAGGCCAATTCCCCGGCGGACTTATCAATCTTTTCGGCCGGTGGCTATATGCGCTCCAGTTTGCGCAATGAACGCTCGTTATCCACATTGCCGGTGTTAAAGGTCGACGCCGGCTCGAAAAGGACGACCCACGCCTCCTCGTCGGCGGCGGGCCGGTGCTCGACCCCGCGCGGGACCACCAGGAACTCCCCTTCCTCGAGCATTATGGGCCTGTCCCTAAGGTCCATCCGGAACCGGCCCTTGACTACCAGGAACATCTCGTCTTCGTTTTCGTGCCTGTGCCAGACGAACTCGCCCTTGAGCTTGTCGAGCTTGACCTGCTGTCCGTTGAGCTCGGCGGCGATGTAGGGCTTCCAGTATTCACGGATCAGTCCGAACTTTTGGGCCAAATTGACCTTCTCCATTCTTCCACCTTCATATGAACGACGGAATCGTCAATGCCAGTTGGACCAAGGACACGACGAGAATGGAACCCAGGATGCCAAGCGAAAGCGGCGCTTTGAACTCGGGGCGGCCCTTCTTCAGGTAATAGGCGTGGATGGAGAACGTGAAGACCCCCACGCCGCCCATGACAAGCGACATGACCGGGCCCCAGAAATCATCCCGCAGCACCATGACCAGGCCGAACAGTATTATCAACACGAGCCCCAGGTGGAGAACTATGAACCCCGTGATGCCGCCCCGGATGTTGAAAAGGTCCCACTCCTTCCAGTAGACTGCGTCGATTTCGTGGTTCACGAGCAGCGTGGCGTTGACGATGTAGATCCAGAGCAGAGCGTCCTGAATGGTGCATTCCCCCTTTGCGCCGAAGTGGCTCGCTCAGAGCCTCCTCCTCATTGATATCATGATCGTCCGGAAGCCATTGTTCTTCCAAAACGGGACGCCTATCCGGTTCTCGGGCACTGCCTCCAGCGTCACGTAGGGTACCCCCTTCGTCCGTGCCCAGGCCAACCACTCTTTCAGCAACCGGCTGCCTATGCCTCTCCTCCTCTCGGAGGCGGTCACCGCCATCTCCTCGAGGTGGCCGCGGTGCTTGACGCGGAACACGGGGGGCCGCTTCTCGATGGAGCCCATCACGAGGCCGACGATTCTTCCTCCGCGCTCTGCGACCCAGGCCTTCTTCGTGCGGGAACCGACGTGCCGGTCGAAGAACCGCATCCAGATGCGCCTGGCGTCCCGGACCCTGCGAAAATCGATGGTGCTGATGCGCGCGTGGTAGTCTATCATCTCGGTCCAGAGTTTGGCCGCCTGGACCCGGTCCGAGCGCCGGGCCGTTCGAACGATGACCCCTTCGTTCATGTTCCCTGCCCGCAAGGTCATCGGCCCGGCGCACGATAAAGTTTTTCAGGCACGGACCGGCAATGACATGTACCGGCTGCAAAAGCGGCCTCGCCGATCGCGCAGGGCCGTTCCACTTTCACCCACCCCCTGCTACTGCTTAAATATGGCCGGCCGCTCTACCTGTCTTGGGCCTTGGCAGACCAAGAGGCCCGGCCGGGACCGGTTCCCCCGCCACAGGGCGCAGCGACGGAAAAACAGCGCCCCTGGGGGAAGGAAACGGCCGACGGATGGTCTAGGTGGTAAAGAAAATGGCATCGAAAGAAGAGCTTGCGCCTCACGTGGAGGAGATCTCCCGGGCGCTGGGAAACGATATTGTCAAGAAGCAGAAGATCGACGTTGAGAAGGAACTCCGGGAATACATAGAGGTCTACCGGGTCAAGGACATCTCCACCGCCAAGCGGAGCATTGTAAAGAAGTACGGCGGGAACGTGTCCGAGCTTCGCGCCGGAAGCGGCCTCATACGGACGCTTGCCGAGCTCCAGCCCAACGAGCAGTCGGTGGACTTTTTGTGCCGCATCCTCACGCTCAATCCGAAAGAGATAGAGCAGGACGGGGCCAAGAAGAAGATACACTACGGCATCCTTGCGGACCAGACAGCCTCCAAATCGTTCACGGTCTGGTCGGAGGAGCCGCCGTTTGCCAAGGGCGACGTGGTCCGGGTCCGGAACGCCTACACCCGCGAGTACAACGGCGAGGCCCAGATAAGCTTCGGGACCCGCACGACCTTCGAGAAGGAGAAGCCCGAGGCGCTGCCGACCATTGCGGCGCCCCGCTTCGGCGAGCCCCGCAACCTCAAGGTCAAGGACTTCCGCGAGGGCGAAAGCAACGTCGCGGTCGAAGCGCGCATCCTGACGCTGGAGCGCCGCGATGTAACCGTGGGCGACACGAAAAAGGCAGTTTTCTCCGGACTGCTCGCGGACGAAACCGGAAAGGCGCAGTACACCATGTGGCACGAGCACCCCATCAAGCCCGGCGACGCCGTCAAGATATCCGGCGCTTACATCAAGGGCTGGAAGGGCATCCCGGGCCTCACCTTCGACGAGCGCTCCAAGGTGGAGAAGCTCGAACGGACGAAGTTGCCGGAGCTCAAGGACCTCAAGGCCGGGACCGTGATGACCATCGAGGAAGTTGCCTCCCGCGGCGGCGCCGCCGACGTGACCTTGCGCGGCATAATCATCGACGTCAAGCCGGGATCGGGCCTGGTGCTTCGCTGCCCCGAGTGCAAGCGCGTGGTCCAGAAAGGCGTCTGCCGGGTGCACGGCGCCGTCAAGGGCACCCCCGACCTGCGCATCAAGGCGGCCCTCGACGACGGCACGGGCGCGCTAATCGCCATCCTCGGCAAGGAGCTGACCGAGAAGATAACGGGCAAGCGGCTCGAGGACTACATGCGCCTCGTGGCGGAGCTTGCCAACCCCGACGCGGTGCGCGCCGAGATAATGGAGAAGGTCATAGCCCGGCCCATGGAGATCTCCGGGAACGTCACGGCCGACGACTACGGCCTCATGCTCATAGCCACCTCGGCCCGGCTGGTCGAGGTGGACGTGCAGGCCGAGGCAAAGGCCATGCTCGAGGAGCTGGAGGCGGTCTGAATGCGGGCGCCACGCGAGGTCGCCTGGAGGCTCTTTGCCGAGGAGTTCAACGCCTCCACCGTCGAGCTTGAATCGCAGGGTGAGTTCTCGCCCGCCCACCTCCTCAGCCCGCTGGGGGCGATGATAAACCGGGTGTTCGTGATAGGCGTCATAACGGACGTGGAGAACATCTCCACGAAGGAGGATCCGCTGTGGCGCGCCCGGCTCTCCGACCCCACGGGCACCTACTTCGTCTCGGCGGGAAAATATTCCCCCGAGGCGGCGGGCGCCCTGGCGCGCATCCGCCCGCCGGCCTTCTGCTCGGTCATCGGCAAGACGCGCAGCTACAAGCCCGAAGAGGGCGTCGTGTATCTGTCGCTGAAGGCCGAGTCCGTGATGCCGTCGACGGCGGCGCTGCGCGATCTCTGGGTCCTGGAGGCCTGCAAGAACCTGAAAAAGCGAATCGAGCTCGCCGAAGAGGCCGTCTCGATGGAGAGCCCCACGCCTGAGGCGCTCGTCAAACTGGGCGCCGGACGGGCGCATGCTGAAGGGCTGGCGCTGGCGCTGCAAAAATACGGAAAACCGGAGCTGGACCGCTACCGGCGCATGCTCGAGGACTGCCTGCGCTACCTTATCCCTGAGAAGAACGGGCGCCTTGAGGCGACCGAGCCACTGACGGACGCAGCGGAGCTGGACGCCGAAGGCGGCCCCGACGAGGACGCCGCGGAGGACGCCGCCGAGGACGGGAAGCCGGCCTACCCGAAGGAAGCGGAGGCCAAGGTCGTCAAGATCATCGAGGGCCTGCAGACGGCCACCCGCGGGGCCGCCTGGGAGAAGATAATAGAGAAGGCCAAGAAAGAGGGATTGGCCAAGGAGCTCGTCGACCAGATAGTGATGGACCTCATGGATTCGGGCGTGCTCTACGAGCCGGCAATTGGACAGATACGCAAGACGTAAGAGATTTGCACCAATGAATATATAGAATACGGCTTTTTGTTCGGGAGGAGCGGACGCCTTCCGCTCCGATGAACGGAGGAACCATCCTGCTGGAAACGGCGCGTGACATTCTCCGCATGGGCCGGCCCGGGCTCGTTTTCGGAGCCAGCCTGCTCTACCTTGCGGGAGCGTTGCTCGCCGTCCTGCTCGGCGCCGACGTTTCCATTGACCGGTTCCTCCTCGGCTACCTCATCTTCATCACCGCACTCCTGTCCATACCGTTCGGGAACGACTACTTCGACGCGGCCACGGATGTCCTGGGCGAATCAACCCCGTATTCGGGCGGCACCGGCGTTCTTCTGCGCAATCCCGGGTTGAAACGGTTCGCATTCACTTTCTCGCTGGCAATGGTCTTCGTTTCGATATCGCTTGCGATTGCATATGTCCTGGTCTTTCCGTCGACGATGGAACGATCGGCGCTGTTTCTGTCCTATGTCGTAGGCTCGAACGCTCTGGCCTGGTCCTACTCGGCCCCGCCGGTCCGGCTGGGCTTCCGGGGACTGGGCGAGCCCGCCACCGCTGCGGGAATCGGGTTCCTGACACCGGGAATGGGCTACCTGGCAATGGCCGGGGGCCTGGACCAAAACTTCCTGCTTTTTTCAGTGCCGCTGCTTTGCTACGGCGCAGGGTTCATCCTGAGCGTCCAGATGCCTGATATCGAGGCGGACCTTCGGGCCGGAAAGAACACGCTCGTTTCACGAAAGGGCCGGCGGTTCGCCGCCGCGGCGATCGCAGCGTTATTCCTCGTTGCGTCCGGAAGCTTCACCGTGCTTTCCTTGAGCGGGCTCATTGCCGGAATAGACCTGCGGCCCGTGGCCGCCTTCTCCGTACTGCCGGCATTTTTCGGGGTCCGGGGCCTCCTGCGGCCGCCGGCCGACCGGCCCGATTCGGCGGCCACCATGAACACGCACGTGGTTTCCATGATGGCGCTGGTGCTGTTCACCGACGTTTACTTCGTTCTGTTGGCGCGGGGGACGGACTTTTCATGACCGGTGATACTTTGAAGGGAGTGCTCAAGCTCGTTCGAATCCCGTTTTTGATCCTGGGCCTGCTCCTGTTCCTTTGCGGGGCGCTACTTGCGATGGACCTCGGGTTCCGGGTGACGGCGCCAGCCATCATTCTCGGTTACTCGATCCTTCTGACAGCCCAACTTTCAGTCCATCTCGGCAACGACTATTTCGATCTGGAGACGGACCTCCACGGCGAGCCGACGCCCTTTTCGGGCGGAAGCGGCGTCCTGACGGTCATGCCGGAGCTCCGCCGGCCGGCGCGGCTTGCGGCAATGGCTTTCGTGGGCATATCGGTCCTGCTGGGTGCGGCCTATGCCCTCCTCTTCATCCAGGATGCCGCCAGCCGGACCCCTTTCATGGTGTACATTCTCGGGGGGAACGCGCTTTCCTGGACCTACACCGCGCCTCCGATCAAGCTAGTGTACCGCGGCATCGGCGAGATAGCGGTCGGATTGGGCGTCGGGACATTGTGGTCGGGCCTCGGCTATCTCGTCACGGCGGGCAAGATAGACCTGCCCTTTCTGTTCCTGGCCCTTCCGTTCTATTTCATCGTCCTGGCCTGCATCATAGCGACCGAGATCCCCGACATGGCTGCCGACCGCCGGGCGAATAAGATGACCCTCGTGGCGCGCTGGGGCGAACGGACCGGATACACCGGCGCCGCAATGGCGGCCGCGGCGGCGCCGGCCGTGGCAATGCTGCCCGTGGCATTTCCGGGCCTGGTGCCCGGCGTCAATTTCATCCCGATAGCGATCATTGCCCTGTTCCCGGTGTTCGCCTCGGTGCTCGGCATCATGCGGAGGCCGGGCGACCGGCCCCAGCTCGTGAACTACATGAAGGGCGTGATGATGTCGCTGTTCGTGGCGGTCATCCTGGCCGACGCCTATTTCGCGGGGAGACTGTACAACCCGCTCCCATGACGGTCAGTGTCTCGGCGCGCCCCTGAGCTGTTCCTCGGCCGGAGAGAACTCTTTGAATGCCGTCTCGTTGTACCGGCCAGGGGGCGTGCCTTCCGCAGGCAGGGGCTGCGCCTCGGGGACCTGTTCCCGCGGCGCCTCCGGCTTCCTCCCCCTGGTCGCGCCCCAGAGCCCGACGACTGCCAGCATTGCCGCTAGCAGTAGAACGACCGCCATCAGGAGGTTCACCGTGGCGGTCTTGTCCTCCGGTATCAGTACCTTCTTGGGCGGCGGCGGATGTGGCGGCGGCGGGTTGACGGTTATGGTCTGTCCTATGGTGTTCGTATCTCCGTTTTGGTCCGTGACCGTCAGGTTGACGGCATAGTTGCCGGCCACCGGGAAAATGTGCTCCGCGACCGCCCCTTTGGACGAATTGCCGTCGCCGAAGTCCCACGAATAGCTGACGGGGCCCTCCGGGTCCGACGAGCCGGTGCCGTCGAAGTAGAGCGTCCCGTTCTGCGTGAAGCAGCCGAAAACGCGGAAGTCAGCTTTCGGTTGACGGTTGCGTATGCTCACCGCCGGCAGCGTGACGCTGTCATTTTGTCCGGCCAGATCCCGCACCGTCAGGGTGGCGTTGTAGTCCCCGGGCAGCGAGTAGGCGTGGTAGGGCGACGGCTCGATGGAGCCGTTCCCGTCGCCGAAGTCCCACTGGAATGTGACGGGGCCCTCGAGGTCCCGGGATCGTTCGCCTATGAACTGTATCCGCTTGAAGGTGTCCGCCTGCGCGGTGGTGAGCGAGGCGACGGCCTCCGGGAGCGTGTCGATTATGACGATCTCGGCCAGCGCCGCGGATTCGGAGCCGTCGTCGTCCCTGACGGTGAGCCTCACGGTGTAGTTGCCCGGCCTCTTGTAGGCGTGCTTCACCTGTTTGGATATGCTCCTGGCGCCGTCGCCCAGGTCCCAGGCCCACCCCGAGATGGTCCCGTCCGGGTCGGAGGCGTTGGCGGTGAGGACGAACCGGTCCTCGATGGTGCCTTCGAGCGCCGGGGCGTCGATGGCGCAGAAGGGCGACCGGTCGTCGACCATGAACCGGAATTCGAAGGAGGCGGAGCTGCCGTCGTCGTCGTTGACCGAGAGACGGACGTCGTATGCGCCCGAGTCGGAGTAATTGTGGACCGGGTCCGCCTCGGTGCTCGTGGCGCCGTCGCCGAAGTCCCACAGGTAACCGGTCACGGTCCCGTCCGCGTCGCTGGCATTGGCCCAGAACTGGACGGGCTCGAAGGTCATCGCCCGCGTGACATTGCTGCCCGGCTTGGCACCGGGATTGCGGTCGAGCACCCTTATCGCGACGCTCGACGGGTTCGAGACGACGCCCTGGGCATCCCTGACCAGCAGTGTCGCCACGAACACGCCATCCTGCGAATAGGCATGACCGGCCCCCGGTACGTCGGTCCAGCCCGTCCCGTCGCCGTCGCCGAAGCTGAAATTGTAGCCGGCGACGCCGGCCGAATCGTACGAATTGGAGCCGTTGAAGTTCACGCTCTCGTTGGTGAAGACGGTCACGGGCAGGGCCGAGAGCACCGCCCGCGGCCGGTCGTTCACCGTGACCGTGAGGTTGGCCGTGTTGTTGGAGCGGTCGGTGTCCGCCTGCTCGTAGCCGGGGTCCACCACGACCGTAAGCTGGTGCTTCCCCAGCGTCGCCTTCCAGTCGGCGAAGGTGAGATTGGTCCCGTTGGCCGGGACCCAGATGCGCCTGCTCTCGAAGGGATAGCCATCGGCGAGGAAGGAGACCTCGACCTCTGAGGCGTTGAGGTTGCCGGCGTTGGAGATGGTGGCGCTCAGCCTGACGTTTTCGCTCTCGACCGGCTCGTTGTTGGAGGCGCTGAAGTCGGCGACGCCCACGTCGACATAGAGCATGCGGGCCATCTCGGCCATCGCCGCCACGGCGAGCTTCGCGCACTTCTCTACAAGGGTCAGGTTGAGGTATTCCACCCGGTCCTGCATCGTGTGGTAGACGGAGCTGAACGTCTCCTCGATGCCCATGGCGCAGGGAAAGCCGAAGTACTTGAACGCGGTGATGTCCGAAGGGAGGTTCTGCGTTGTCACCTCTGTATAGATCTTGAGCCCGATGTTGTAGCGGTCGTTCACGCCGACGAGGTACTGCAGCTCCCAGGAGGAGGCCGGGTCCGAGTACAGGTCGAGGTCGTACTGGGCGGTTCCGGGGCAGGTGCCGATCATGTCGTAGTCGATGGAGCCCTGGATGTTCTCCTTCTGGCCGTACATCTTCTGGGCCCAGTAGTACGAGCCCACCAGGCCCATCTCCTCGGAGTCGAAGAACGCGAAACGGATGGTGTCCTGGAAGCCGAAGCGGCTGAGCACCCGGGCGGTCTCGAGCGTGGCCGCCATGCCCGAGGCGTCGTCGTCGGCGCCGGGGCAATCGGTCAGGAGCTGTTGATAGGTCGGGGAGGGGAAGCTCAGCATGCTGTCGGCGTGGTTGAAGACGTAGAAAACGCGGTTGGAGCTGGCATTGAGGCCCGGCAGGGTCAACACGACACTTGAACCGCCATATGTGATCCCCCAATGATCCACATCTGTGAAATTATGGTATTGGGCGGTCATCCGGCCGTTTCCGAGAAGAGCGTCGTAGAGCCACCGGGTGGCATTGTTCTTTCCGGGGGCGGCGCAGTAGCGCGAGCCGAAGCCCTGGAGCATGGTCTCGTAGGCGAGGAGATATTCCTTCGAGACGGAGGCCATGGCCTTGCTGATGGCCGCCTGGGTATCGGCGGGCGGGACCGTGACGTCTCGCCCGGAGGCGACCGGCGGCAGGGGCGACTTCCCCTCGAGCCAGAACGGCGTTTCGAAATCTGCGGAAAGGAAATCGATGGCGCGCAGCTCCTTCGTTTCCCCGGGCGGAACGGCCGCGGCAAGAGCCGGCGCGAGCATCAGAATCAGGAGCACGGAAACGAGCAGCTTTCGCATGGAGCTGATTATGATGTCGAGGGTATATGAATGGATTGGTAAATCTATTCGGGATAACGGTCCCGGTATCCCAAGTTTAAATACCACCGTTGCCAATCCGTCCGGCGCGGGCCCGTGGGCTAGCCAGGATATACTTCCAGCCTTCGAAGCTGGGGACCCGGGTTCGAATCCCGGCGGGCCCGCTCAGTTTAGATGTGGAACGGATGAGCACGCCGGACGATGGACGACCACCCGCCGCGGATGCGGGAATTGACCGAGAGGACCACGACGGGGCCGCCGAAGAGGGGCCCGAACAGGAGAACTTCTCCGAGCTCCTGAAGTTCACATTCGCCGGTTATATCGCGGGATTGGGCCTCGGGGCCATTTTGGACTTCTACGGGCTGCAGCTCTCGGCCATCGGCGGCTGGCTGGTGCGGACCATTTCGGGCGAGGGCGAGAGCATCTTCGAAGGGTTCTACTCGCTGCGCCAGCGGCTGCGGAAGGCGGCCGGCTCCATGGCCGAGGCATACGGCTGGGGCAAGCTCGTCGGCATGTTCGTCCCGGGATTTGTCGACCTGGCCAGCCGGCTGGCCGGCGTGGATGTCCTTGGCATCGAGGGCTTCTACATCCCATTCTTCTACTCGAACAGCGACCAGATCGGAGCCAGCATTTCCGGCCTCATCTATATCAAGCGCCGGGAGAGATCGTGGGGCCCGGCGCTGAGCAAATACATCCGTCATCCAGTGATGGTTACGAGCCTTCTGACGATCATCGCCGTGCCCGTCGGCCTGCTCCTGGCGAGGATGGCCGGCTTCAGCCCGACGACCCAGGTGCTGGCCGCGGCGGAGACGGCGGCCGCCAACCTCTGCTGGCTCCCGCCGCTGGTCGGATACTATTTCGAGAAGCGCAAGAAATGAGAATCGCAGAAATTGAGAGTCAACCTTTATATCATAGCCTCCGCTTTGATTATGCCCGATGCCGGTCATAGAAACCGAGAGGCTGAGCCAAAAGTTCGGCGACTTCGAGGCGCTTCGCGAGGTCTCGCTTGCGGTGGAGCAGGGCGAGTTCTTCGGCCTTCTGGGGCCCAACGGCGCCGGCAAGACCACCCTGGTGCGGATTCTCACGGGCCAGCTGGAGCCTACATCCGGGAAGGCGCTAACGATGGGAACGGGGCCCGACGACCCGATAGGCATCAAGCAGAAGATCGGAATAGTGCCCGAGGCCGAGAGCCCGCCGACATTCCTCACGGCGCAGGAGTTTTTGGAGCTCGTCTGCCGTATAAGGCAGGTGGAGGACATCGGCGACAGGGTCGCCGGGTGGCTCGACTTCTTCCAGATACGGGAAAAGAAGGATGTCCTGTGCAGGGACCTTTCGAAGGGCCAGCGGCAGAAGATCATGCTTGCGGCGGCGTTCATCCACGAGCCGAAACTGCTCATCCTCGACGAGCCGTTCATCAATCTTGACCCCATATTCCAAAAGAAGCTCCGGGAATATTTGCAGGGCGTGACCGCCGAGGGGCGCACGGTCTTCATGTGCAGCCACATCCTCGAGATAGTCGAGAAGCTCTGCACGCGGGTCGCGGTCATAAACCAGGGCAAGATAGTCGCCCAGGGCAAGTTCGACGAGATACGTCAGAACGAGGGCGAGGGGCTGGAGGACATATTCATGCGCCTCGTCGAAGGAAATGGGGAGGGCGGAGAAGATGCCGCCGCCCCCGCCTCTTCAATTCAAAATGGTAAAAATGTGGGGCAGGCGAAAAATAGGGGGAAGTGAGCCGGTTTGGACGAGGAAAAGGGCTCCGGCCGCAAGATCCCGGAAGGCAAAGGGCGATACCTTGGCGGCTGGACCTACATGCAGCCACCGACGGAGAAGGCAGGGCCGTCCCCGGCCGTCCTCTACTGGCAGCTGTTCAGGGCGATGCTCCGCGAGGAATGGCGCCTTCACAAATCGTTCGTCGGAGCCGTCGGCTCCGGGTTCTTCCCGGTGGTCATATTCTTCTTCTCGCTCGTGCTCGCGGCGACCTCGCCGGTCCTTTTGAAGAAGCTGGACATGTCGCTGGTGCTTTTGGTGCTTCACCTCTCCGCCGTGATGTACGGGCTCGGCGTCGGCGCGCTGGCGCAGATAGGCGAGCAGGTCATGACCCGGCGGCTGGGGCAGATAAACATGCTCCTGCAATTGCCGACCTTGCAACCCGTCTCGTTCAAGTCGGTCATGGGAATTTTCTATGTTAAGGACGCCGTGTTCTACATATTGTATTCGATAATCCCGCTGGTAGGCGGCATCGCGGTGGCCATTCCGGTGACCAATATCACGGTCGCGGGGGTCGCCCTTCTGTTCGTGACGGTACTTCTGACATTCATGACGGGCATGGCCCTGAGCTTCCTTTTATCGGCCCTGTCCATACGCTCCAAGGCGGCGGCCGGCCTACTGGCGCTGGTCATCGTGGCACTCGTCCTTTTGGCCTACCCGCTCGGATATCTGGTCCCGGGCCAGCTGCTCCTGCCTCTGGGCTACTGGGACACTCACAACATCTTCTACCTGCTGGGCTCGCTTTTTCTAGTTCTCGCCTTGTCGGCCGCTTCGATCCTTCTCATGAAGGAGCGCTTCGCGCCGCCGGAGAGGAGATACGAAAGCGTCCTGCTCGAGACGGAAAAGCGGTTCTCGTTCTCGAAGGGCATCACGACGCTCCTGGCCAAGGAGTGGCTGGAGCTCCGGCGCTCGGGCGCGCTGGGCCCGGTGTTCACCGGCTTTTTGGGGCCTCTTCTGGGAATCTACGCCATCATCTGGCTCTTCCGCACCGGCATGGGCGTGCCGCTGGACTTCAATGTCGTCTTTTACGGAGGCATACTCGGCTTCCTGGGCCTCATGACCTACTCGTGGCTCACCAACATCGAGCCCAACGAGTTCCTCAACGTCCAGCCGGTCGGCGTCGACGAGGTCATAAGGGCAAAGCTGGTGCTCTACTTCATGCTCACGACGCCGGTCTCGCTGGCCTACCTGTTGCTTATCGGGTGGTTTAACGGGGAGTGGAGGTTCCTGCCGATAGCGGCGCTGGTCGGCCTCTCGACGATGATATATGTAGCCGCGGTGACCGGCCGCATGACCGGACTGCGCGCCAACACCATGCTCTTCGACGCCAGGGTGCTAGGCCGGTTCGCCGCGGCCATAGTTCCGCCGCTCATCATCGTGGAGCTGGCCTCGTTCTGGCTTCGGACCGACCCGTACCCGGCGATGGCGGTCCTGGCCGCCCTTTCGGTGGCGCTGCTCCTGGCGTCCCGCCAACTGCTTGGCGGGATAAAGCCCCGCTGGCGCCGGTCCCCGTTCGGCATCTAGGGCCCCCGCAAGATTTATTCGGGCCGGAAGCGTTGGGTTCTGCGGAGAGAGCAACATGTTCCCCGGCGGAAGAGGCATGAACCCGCGCCAGCTCCAGGCCCAGATGAAGAAAATGGGCATCAACATGGAGGAGCTCCAGGACGTGGAAGAGGTCATCATCAAGATGAAGACCAAGGACCTCGTTGTCAAGAACCCCTCTGTCACCTACATCAACGCCCAGGGCCAGAAGTCCTACCAGGTCGTCGGCGACGTCACCGAAGTGAGCAAGAAGCCGGCCATCCCCAAGGAGGACATCATGATGGTCGCGGGCCAGGCGGGCGTCTCGGAGCAGGAGGCGCTCAGGGCGCTCGAGGAGTGCAACGGCGAGCCCGCCGAGGCCATCGTGAAGCTCATCGAGAGAAAGGGCTAGCCCGCATCAGCCCTTGCTCAGGACGGAGGACCGGTCCATCGGCCTGAGTTCCTTCTTCATTTCCTTCAGAAGCGAATCGTAATAGGCTATCTGCTCGTCTATCTTGGCAAGCTCGGCCTTGCGCAGCTTCCTGTCGGCCAGGCCCAGGCCTTTGAGCGTTTCCTTCAGCTCGTCCCGTCGCTGCTCCCACCGGCGGCGCTCGTCGAGAGTGGCAAGGATTCTTCTGGTGTCTATCGGGTTCCCCTCGCCCGGATGATTGGCGATACTACCTTATAGGGTTTTTGGACGCCCCAGGATGGCCTCGTAGAGCTTCAGGGTCTCCCGGGCCACGGCCGTCCAGTTGTACTTTTCCTCGACCAGTTTCCGGCCGGCCGCTCCCAGCCTCCGGCGGAGCCCTTCGTCGGCCAAAATCTCGCCCAGCCGGTCCGAAAGCGCCTGCGTGTCCCCCTCGGGATACAGCAGGCCGGCGCCCCTGATGTATTCCGGTATGACACCGACCTCCGAGGCGACCACGGGCTTTCCCATCGCCATGTACTCGAAGAGCTTGAGCGGGCACCACCACAGGCCGTAGCGCTCGAACACGGCGGCGCGCTGTACGTCCCTTTTCGGGGAGAAGGGCGCGACAAGCACGTCGCACAGTCCAAGGTAGCCCGGCAGTTCGGAGTAGGGCACCTGGCCGGTGAAGATGACCCGCTGCTCCACTCCAGCCCGGCGCGCCAGCGCCCGGCATTTTTCGAGGTCATCGCCGCCTCCGCCTATCATGAGCAGCTGCGCCCCGGGCCGGTCCAGCTTCCCGAACGCCTCGACGAGGTCCGGCGCCCCGTGCCAGGGATGGAACGCCCCGGCAAAGCCGATGACCTCGCGGCCGAGGCCCAGCCTGCGGGCGATTTCCGCCGAGCCGGCCCCGGGACGGAAGAGCTCCGGGTCGGCGCCGTTGGGGATGACCCGGATGGGAGTGCTCGTGTGCTTCGAGATGATCTTTTTCAAAAGGGGCGTCTGGACGACTATGGCCGTGGCCGAATCGAAGCCCAGCCTGCGGAAGAAATTGCGGCTTCTGAAGCTGAAGCTCCCCTCCGTGAAGGCCTCTTCTATGAACGGGCTGTTGACCTCAAGTACCGACGGCACGCCCAGGAACCGGGTGGAGAGCGGGCCCAGGTCCAGGCGCATCTCGTGCCTCTCCTGGATTATGTCGATCTTGTCGTTCCTGATGGTCCTTTTCATCCAGCGCAGGGCGCGCGCCGGCTCTGCCAGGTCCAGCTGGCTGGCCAGCCGGGGGATGGGCCCGAACGGCAGCGGGTACTCGAGCTCCCACTCGACATATCGCAGTTCGAGGTTGGGCCCGACCGGTTGAGGCGGGCGTCCGGCTTCCGGCGGGCGGGCGGCGAGCACCACCTTCGGGCCCAGAGCTGCCAGATGGCGCGTGAAATTGTACACGTGGGCGAACCCGGCGTGGTCCCCGGAGAACCGCTGGTGCGATGCCAGGTAAAGGACCCTCATGTCGACGGTACAGGGTGCGGCGGGATTATTAGTTTTTGCCGAAAGACCCGGTCGAAAGGCTATTAACGGGCTAGGCTTATGACCATGGCCGGGGGGTACGAGTTGATAAAGGAGTGCAAGGCCCACGGTTACTACAGGGCGGAGAACTGCCCGGTCTGCAACGACCCGGGCAAGTTCCTCATGAACGACGAGGAGGTGGACCAGCTGGGCCGGATAATGGCCGGGGTCCTGCGCCATTTCCCGGAGAGGTTTGCGCTCGCAATGGATCCCCACGGCTGGATAGACATCCGCTCGATAGTCGACGCGGTCCGGGCGCGCCGCAACCAGTTCCACTGGCTGCGCTCGCACCACATCCGGGCGCTGGCTTCCACGGACCCCAAGGGGCGCTACCAGGTCGACGTCGACAAGGTGCGCGCCACCTACGGCCACTCGCTCGATGTCGATTTGGACCTTCCGACCGACAACATCCCGGCGGAGCTCTATTACCCGGCCACCGAGGAGGAGGTCGGCATAATCCTGGAGACTGGCCTGAAGCCGTCGGACCGCAAGCACGTGCACCTGAGCCTGGCGCCCGAGAACGCCACGGACGCCGGCGCCCACCGGACCGAGAAGCCGGTGATCCTGAAGGTGAACGCCAAGGGCGCCATAAAGAACGGCACCGTCATCAAGCGCGCTGGCAAGACGGTCTTCATCACGAAGGAAATACCTGCGGAGTACCTGTCGAGGCTCGAGGCCTAGAACAGGGCGCCTATTCTTGGTCCCAGGAATAGCATTGCGAGGAGGATGACCATTATGATGCCCGTCGCGCGGTAGATGAGCATGGCCCGCCTGGCACGTTTTTCGGCGTCCCACAGAGGTCGAGCCCGCTGGATGAGGGAATCGAGCCCGTCCTTGAATATGACCCCGCCGTCGAGGATCGGTATCGGAAGGGCGTTGAAAGTGCCTACCACGACGTTTAGCCAGAAGAGCCAGTAGAACATGTTCGCGATGATCCAGAAGAGCCCGGTTGGAAGGCCCGAGAGCGGGCCGGTGACGTGATACAGGTCGGTCATAGGGCTCTCCATCGGCTGTAATCCACCGAACGGGAGGGCCATGTAATAGGATACCCCGCCTATGAATTTCCCAACCGAGCCGTAATTTATGGGGTGGGCTAGAGTGGAGGACACCGTGTCGGCCGACATCGTCCCCACTCCGAGGAAGCCCTTGCCGCGGAACTCCTTGCTGTTGCTGGCGTTGTCGTATTTCTGGAGATGCTCATACTTGTCGACCAGCACCGCCGTTCTGGTGTAGTGCGTTCCCCTGTACAGGAATGTAATGGTGATGTTCTCGCCCGCGGCGGTCCGCTCCATTATGCCCGTGAACTCCTCCCGGTTGCGTATCCTGGCGTCCACGCCGGTCCCGTTGGGTATGACTATCTCTGTTATGAGCGCCCAGGGCTTGAGGCCGGCCTTCTCCGCAGGGTAATCCTTGAGAACATAGTCGACGACGACGCCCTCCTCCACCGGTTCCACCGAGCCCATGAACCCAAGCGAGAATATCCCGGCGAACATCAGCGCCAGCAGGATGTTGGTAGCCGGTCCTACTGCATGGAGGCGGGCCCGGTTCCGTCTGGTCATCTGCTTGAAGTGCTCCTCGTCTGGCTCGACGAAGGCGCCAATCGGCACAACGAAAAGCACCACCCCCATCGATTTTACCGGCACCTTCGCTACTCGGGCGAGGACGCCATGGGATAGTTCGTGGGCAACAATGGCCACAATGAGGCCGATGATGCCATACCCGATTGGGATAATAGGGTTTATGCCCGGAAGCCCGATGATCATCTCAGGGCCCAAAGCGGTCGAGAGCGGGGCTTGAAGGGTAGCCGGTATCAACCAGATGAAGAGGGCCACCTGGAGCACCATGAAGAACAATACTATTCCGAGCGCCACGTTCCCGTACCACCGGAAGAAACGCTCGTGCCTGGCGAGGCGGTCCAGCAGAGCGACGCCCCGCCGGGTCTTGAACATCAAAAGCGGCCCGACCGCGGATATGTGCAGCTTGTCGAGGATGCCGTTCTTCCAGAGCAGGGCCACTAGCAGTATATAAATCACGATGACCAGGATGGCCGTGATGATGCCGAATTCCATCGGGAGCGGGATAAAGCGAAGAGGTTATTAAGATTGAGGTAGGGGGAAAAGGGTACAAGGGTGCAGGGGTGCAAGGGTACAAGGGTGCAGGGGTGCAAGGGTGCAAGGGTGCAGGGGTGCAAGGGTGCAGGGGTGCAAGGGTGGAAAGGGTAATGATGGCTTTGGCCCCGTGTCCGTAGTTCGTCGTACCCTCCGTGGGCGAGCCTTGCTCGCCCCGGCCTAAAGGACTGGCCCCTGCCGGGCCTTTGCGGTGCACCCTTTCACCCATGCACCCGTGCACCCTATGTGCACAAATCGCCCGAATAAATGGTAGGTACCAAACAAAGTACATAAAGGGGCAGGGAAATAGAGCAATCGCGTGGGAACATGAAGCAGTATGTCGAAGAGGTCAAAAAGCTTCCCGACGGGAGCCCGGTCAAGGGCCGGTTCGCCGTCCGGAGCAAGGAGGCGGTCCGGGACTACAAGAACAAGGAGGGGAAGTTCTTCTTCCTGGACCTTTCCGACCGGACCGGGAGCATCGGGGTCAAGTACTGGGGCGGCCCCGATTCCAAGACGGCGCTCGAGCTCTACAATTCGCTCCAGCCGGGCGATGTCGTGATGCTCACCGGGACGGTCGGGTTGGACAAGTTCGACAACGTCCAGGTCATCACCGTGAACGAGGGCACGCAGCTTTTGAAACGGGTCGAGACGGTCCCGCCCGAGGAGCTGGCCGAGTACCTTCCGGCCACAAAGCGCGACCGGGCGGCGATGATGGAGGAGCTCCTGGCCCATGTCAAGGCAATGAAGAACGTCCACCTGAAATCGCTTCTGGATTCCTTCTTCTCCGAAAAGGCCTTCCGGGACCGCTACGCCGCCTCGCCCTCGGCCATCGTGCACCACCACAATGTCATAGGCGGGAACCTGGAGCACTCGCTCAATGTCGTCGGGCTGTGCCTGCGGCTCTGCGATTCCTACCCGGAACTGGACCGGGACCTGCTCGTTGCGGGGGCGATACTGCACGACGTCGGCAAGCTCGACGAGTACTCGTCCCGGGCGGCGATAACTATGACGGACGAGGGGCGGTTCCTCGGGCACGTGACCATCGGCACGCGATCGGTCACCGAGAAGGCGCAAAGGATAGCCGGGTTTCCGCAGGAGCTACTAATGAAGCTGGGGCACATGATCCAGAACCACCACGGCTCGTTCAACCCCGAAAACCAGCTCAAGGGCATGAAGATACCCGAGGCGGCGGCGCTGCACCTGGCCGACGAGGCCGACGCGATGACTAAGGAATTCCTGCAGGCCGTGGAGGCCGCCAAGGAGGGCCAGGATTCCTGGGTCTACGACCGGCGCATCGGGAACGAGATATACACGAAGTGATGGCCATGGAAGATCACGGATGCAGCGTGAGGCTGACCCTCCGGTTCGAAACGGCAGAGCAGGCGCGCCGGGTGGCGAAGGCGCTGGAGCCCGACAACGAGGGGTTCCTCAAGACGGCGCTCAAGGGCCGGACGCTTTATGCCGAAGCAGATGCCGCCAGCATCCCGGCGCTCCTGCACACGCTGGACGACTACCTGGCGTGCCTGTCCGTGGCGGCGCGGCTGAGAATCGATGATGTGCAAGAGGAATGAGATGGAACGGAAACGCCGCCGCCGGAAAGGCACGGAATCGAGCGCCTTCGGCGCACCGGGCAGGATATGCCACGATTCTTCCAGGTTCTACGACAGCAAGATGTACGCCGGCCGGAAGACCTCGGACCCGGTCGAGCACATCGAGAATGCCGTGCCGGCGGAAAGGCTGGACCGGATTTTCTGCAAATCCAGCGAGTCGATGGAAGAGCTGCCGGACGGCAGCGTGCACCTCATGGTGACCTCGCCGCCATATAATGTCAAGAAGGAGTACGACGAGGACCTTTCGCTCGACCAGTACCGGGGCCTTCTACGCAAGGTCTTCTCGGAAACCTACCGGGTGCTCGTGACCGGAGGACGGGCCTGCGTCAACGTGGCCAACCTGGGCCGCCGGCCGTACATTCCATTGCACCGCTACATCATCGAGGACATGGAGGCGCTGGGCTTCCTGATGCGCGGCGAGATACTCTGGAACAAGGGCCCGAGCGCCTCGCCTTCGACGGCCTGGGGGAGCTGGAGATCGGCCGCCAACCCGGTCCTGCGGGACGTCCACGAGTACATCCTTGTATTCTCAAAGGAGGCCTATTCCCGGAAAAAGCGCGCCGACCGGCCCGACACGATATCGAAAGAGGATTTCCTGGAATGGACCCGCAGCGTCTGGTCCTTCCCGGCGGTGCCAGCCCGCTCAGTCGGCCACCCGGCCCCGTTCCCGGAGGAACTTCCCCGCCGGCTCATCGAGCTTTACACTTACAAGGGCGAACTGGTCCTGGACCCGTTCTGCGGCAGCGGGACGACCTGCCTCGCCGCAAGAAAGGCCGGCAGGCATTTCGTCGGCTATGACAACGCTCCGGAGTACTGCCGGCTGGCCCAAAAAAGGCTGGCGGCTCCGACCAATTAGTCCTCGACGACGAACTCCTTCCAAGAATCGCCCACGGCGTTCTTCTTCTCCTGGAAGTCCTTGAGGAACCGCTGCGTCATCTCGGCCGCCTCCTTCTTGCACGGCCCGCACATGCGGGTGCCGTGGCGGCATTCCTCTTTTATTTCTGAGAGGCGCCAGTCGTCCTCCATCAGGTGGGCCAGGAGCATGTCGAAGATGCTGCACCGGTCCGGGTTCCCGCCCGTTTTCTTCTGTTCCTCGACGGAGACGGCGCCGCCGGTCTTGGCGCGCATTATCTTGCGCGCGCCCTCTTCGGGTGGGTCCGAAAGGAAGATGGCCGAATCCGGCTTGGACGAGGACATCTTGTCGCCGCTGAAGAGCGTGATGAACCGGTGGTAGGTGGACGACGGCTGGAAGAAGGCGAAGCCGTTCCGTTTGCGCTCCTCCAATATCATCGCGGCATCCAGCGCCGGCACCTCCGATGGTTCGGCGTCCTCGACATAGAGCGCCTTGTATTTGGGGATCTTTTTCAGCTTCTTGAAGCCGAGCTGGCCGGCCACGTCCTCGGCCATCTTCAGGATGCCCTCGACATCCTCGTCGACCTTGACGAAGACGCCGATCTTGCCGTCCTTGGCGACCATGGCGTTGGTCAGCCGGTGCCCGGAGGCAATGTCCCTCGTGAGCCGGATGTGCGGGTCCTGGTCGACGCCGACCGGGACCACGGTCGGCCTCGGCCCACCGTATTGCTCGAGTTGCACATGTAATATGTCCCCGACCTGCACCAGCGGGGCGAACATGTGCGACATGTTGGTCTGGTCGTCCATGCCGTATATTGCCTTCATGGTCGAGAAGTTGACCTTGCGCCCGACCTGGTAGGCCAGGTCCTTCACCGCCTTTCTCGTCGATTGGAAGTAGACCTGGCACCTCTTCTTCTGCATTCCCAGGGCCATGTAGGAGGTGATGTACTCGTCGATGGCCAGCTTGCGCGCCTTTTCGAGTGAAAAGCCCCGCGTGGCGTAGGCCTCGATGTCGGCCACGGCCACGAAGAGGTCGCCGCCTTGCGAGTGGAAGTACATCGCCTGGTCCAGCACCATCTTGTGGCCCAGGTGCATGCGGCCGGAGGGCATGAGACCGGTCAGAACGGCAAAAGGCTTGTGGGCGTCGATGGCCCCCTGGATGAGGTCGAAGCCGCGCTGGCCGAAGACCACGCCGCGGCGGAAGAGCCTCTGGGGGTTGGGCAGCTTCGAGGCGTCGAAGCGCTCGATGCCGAACTCGTCGAGCAAACGGGCGTAGTCGGTCACCTGGGCCGTGGCCCACGGGTCGATTCGCATGGTGCTTCCGTAGTGGCTCCGGATTGATAAATTTTGTTGGCGAATCGTTCAGCCGGATGGCGCGGCGGGCCGGGCAGAACAGGCCAAACAGAGTGACCCGGATTCGAAGGAACCGCAACCGTCAGAGCGCCAGAGAGAAAAACCCTGCTTGCGAATATGTTAAGGCTTCGGAATAAAGTATAAATAACGAACATCCCGGTCAGCCCTCGTCTGGTGAACGGGGACCGGGCAAGGCATGCAAGGGATGCCGGCGCTGAAAACCGTTCACGGGCTGGAAGGGAGAAACTATGAGGAAAGCGATCGGGATTGGAGGATTTGGGGCGATAGCGATAGTATTGATGTTTTTGACAACGACGGCGCCGATGGTGGGCGGGAGTTATGGTTATTCCACACATCAGGATCTGATGGCGGGTCAGGATGAATATGTAGGCTTTGTAGATGTGACCCTTGATTCGACCGGTCTTCTTGTAACATATTCTACTGTTGATGACTGGGTAATCACTGAAATGCATGTCGCGTTGTCGGCAAAGGAAACCTGTACCTATTCCGAGCCCCCACTGAGGTCGATGGATCCTGACACAGCTGATGTTCCAGCCAAGAACGGGAATCCCACACCCGGGAAATTCCCATATAAGGCGACCTTCGAGGATGGAGTGACGGAATATACGTTCGATATCCCATTACCGGATGATTTCAAGGCCGGGTACTACCTATGCTTTGCCACGCACGCTGTCGTGGAAGAAATAATTGATGGTGTAACGGTGCAATCGCAAACCGCATGGGCTGGTGACAAGGAATTCTCCGGCAAGAACTGGGCAACATATTTCTGCTATCGACCCGCCAAGTTATTGACTTTACCCTCGGCAGCCACAGTAACTTATAACTCCCCAGGTAATGTTGGTACAATCAATAGTTATTGGAGGATGTATCTGAGCAATGTTGGCACAGGATATGATGTGACCAATGGATATTATGTGGGATGGTGCGCAGATGAATTAAAACAGCTTGGAAATCCTTCCACTCATAGTGCAACATTCTATCCAAGCTATGCTTCCAATTTGCCAAATTACGCCAAATATAAGGGGGGCTCGGCCGTAAATGGACTGATTGAGTGGGACAAAATTACATATATAATTAATAAGTACGACTCAACCACTCAAACAGAGAAGAATGATGATGGCAAATGGTCTGATGGTGAAGTCCAAATGGCTATCTGGATGTTCACCGGCGACGAAACAAGCTGCTCGGGTGACGCCAAAAAAATATACGATGATGCAAATGCCAATGGGGCTAATTTCGTCCCTGAACCTGGTGGCTGGGTTGCGGTCATTCTCTATGTTGATGATAACACCCAATTGACCTTTATAGAGGTCGATCCGTAACCAGGCCAACAAAAAGAATCGGGGAGCCCCACGGCTCCCCTATTTTCATTTTTATTTTCCTATGAGCGCAAGCTCCAGCTCTTGATTAGTTGTCCGTCCAGCCGGTTCCCTCCACCCCGAGACTTGTACCGCCAATAGCCCTGGGGCTTGGCTACGCCAGCTCCAGCGCCATCGCGACGCCATTTCCCCCGCCCAGGCAAACGGTCGCCAGGCCGCGCTTTCCGCCGTGGGTCTTGAGGGCGTTGATGAGCGTGACCAGTATCCTTGCCCCGCTGCAGCCTATCGGGTGGCCCATCGCCACCGCCCCGCCGTGGACGTTGAACTTCTCCGTGGGGATGTGGAACTCCTTCTGGACCGCCACGGAGGCAGAGGCAAACGCCTCGTTGTGCTCGATGAGGTCGAAGTCCGAGATCTTCATGCCGCTCTGCTTCAGCAGCTTGTAGACCGTCGGTACCGGTGCGTACATGACCAGCTCCGGCGCCACGCCGGCGAAGCAGTGGTGCGTCACGCGGGCCAGTATCGGGGCCCCGAGCTCCTTGGCCTTGTCCTCGGACATCATGACCAACGCGGCCCCGCCGTCGGAGATCTGCGAGGCGTTGCCGGCCGTGACCACGCCGTCCTTGCGGAAGGCGGGCGCAAGCTTGGCGAGCTTTTCTATGGTCGAGTCGGCCCGGACGCCCTCGTCGGTGTCGAACCTCACGGTCTGGCCCTTGCCCGCCGGGACCTCGTAGGGCACTATCTCGTTTTTAAAGTGGCCGTTCTTTATCGCCGCGGCCGCCTTGAGGTTGCTGCCCAGGGCGAACTCGTCAATTTCGTTCCTCGTGAGGCTGTACTTCTGGGCGATTATCTCGCCGGTGTTGCCCATGTGGAAGTTGTTGTACACGTCCCACAGGCCGTCGTTGACCATGAGGTCGATGATGGGCTGGTTGTTCATGCGGTAGCCGAAGCGCGCCTTGTCCAGCGCAAACGGCGCCATGTTCATGCTCTCCATGCCGCCCGCAACGACTATCTGCGCGTCGCCCGAATGTATCTCGGAGCAGGCGAGCATCGCCGCCTTCATGCCGGAGCCGCAGACCTTGTTGACCGTCAGCGCGCCCGCGTCGTACGGTATGCCGGCGTAGATGGAGGCCTGCCGGGCCGGGTTCTGGCCCAGTCCGCCGGACAGGACATTGCCCATGATGACCTCGTCGACAAGCTTCGGGTCTATCTTGGAGCGCGCCACCGCTTCCTTTATCGCGGCCGCGCCCAGCCTGACCGCCGGGACCTCTTTCAGAGTGCCCTGGAACTTCCCTATCGCCGTCCTGACCGCCGAACAGATGACCACGTTTGTCGTACCCATTCCCCCCTGATGGCTGGAATTGCGTTTTTCGTAATAAAGGTATTCATCGAAGGGAAAAGGGGGCAAGGGTGCAAGGGTGGAAGGGTGCAAGGGGCACGGGGCTCGGGGCAAGGGTCAAATGGCAAGGGAACAGGGGCGGGGCCGAAAGATTGATGGGTCCCGGGATCATATGAATCAGGGAGTTCGAAAGGACATGCACACGCTTTCACCCCAGCCACCCGTTCCTCCATCCGGAAACGGCAAATCGGAGCCATCTGCAGCGCCCGGACCGGTCCCTGAAGCGAGAAAGGGCGGACCTGGCAAAGTCATCGTGGCGGTAGCGATCCTCATCATATTCGCGGCGGGCGGCCTGGCAGGCTTTTACGTCGGTTCCTTGAAAACAAAAGAACCGTCCAAGGCCCCGGAGCTCCCGGTCGACACGGCGGTCCATCCGACCGCCTGGGCGAGGATCGACACTTCCTACGGTGTCATAGTGGTCGGGCTCTACGGCAACGAGACGCCGAAAACGACGGGCAACTTCATCAATCTCACGAATCTGGGCTTCTACACCCGCACGACGTTCCACCGCGTGGTGGCCGGTTTCGTCATGCAGGGCGGAGGCTATGACGAGAACATGACCCTGATGGCGGTCCCGTTCCCGCCGATCAAGCTGGAGATTTCGCCCAAACTGAACAACACCCGCGGGACCCTGGCGATGGCCCGAACGAACGACCCGGACAGCGCCACCACCCAATTCTTCATAAATCTGGTCGACAACCGCGCCATGCTCGATCCCGGCGGCACCGGCAGGGAAGGCTATGCTGTCTTCGGCATCGTGCTCAAAGGCATGGATGTGGTGGACACGATCGCGACAGCGCCTGTGATCGATCCCGGTTATGGCGAGAGATCCCGTCCAGACCCGCCGGTCATGATCTATTCCATAACGATGGTCCCGGCCCCCGTCGGATAGCGGTCTTCCCGGTTCCCTGGCTACCGAATCCCCGGTCCCCTTCCCTTGTTTACTTGTTTACCTGCTTTCTTGTTTACCTTTCCCCGTCGCTAAGATTAATAAACACGAACCCAATCCATGCCCGTGGCGAAGCGGAGACAGACCCTCAAGTGCCCGGTGTGCAAAATAGAGGTCAGGGCCAGCCGGCTGGACGCCCACATGGAGAAGGTCCACCCCGAGATGGAGACCCGGCCCCGATCGAAAGGGAAGCCGGCGCCCAAATCCATGATGCCTGCAATGTTCGCCGCCGTGGCGGTCATCGCCGTGGTTGTGGTAGCCGGCGTGGGCATCTACTACCTGAACCTGGCCCAGCCCGAGGAGAACGGGGAGCCGCCCGTCATCCCGCCGACCGATTCAGGCGTCTATCCCACTACATATGTCCGCGTGGAGATCGGCCCTCGCGGCGCGATAGTCATCGGCCTCTACAACAACGAGACCCCCAAGACGGTCAAGAACTTCATGGACCTGGTCGGCCAGAATTTCTTCGTCGGGACGCTCTTCCACAGGATAGTGGCCGGTTTCGTCATCCAGGGGGGCGGCTTCACCCCGGACATGAACCAGAAGCCGGTCCCGTTCCCGCCGATAAACCTGGAAATAAACTCCAAGCTCCACAACACGCGGGGCACGGTGGCCATGGCACGCACCACCGATCCCAACAGCGCCACCACGCAGTTCTTCATCAACCTCGTCGACAACAGGAAATCGTTGGACCCCAACTCGAATACCGAAGGCTATGCGGTCTTCGGCACGGTCGTCCGGGGCATGGATATCGTCGACAGCATCGCCAATGCGCAGACCGAGTTCGCCCCCGGGAACACCCAGGAGCGGTCCCAACCTGTCGATGAGGAGAGGCCGACACTCATCGTCACGAACACGAGGATGATGGGAGCCCCGGACGGCTAGGCCCGATCAGCGCTGCCACGCCAGCGAATCGGTCACGCGCTCGTCCTTGGTGGCGCGCTTGTATTCCCGGTAGTGCTCCTTGCAAAGGTGCGTCCTGCGGGCATCCTCGCCCTTAAGCCCGGCCTTGATGTTGGGGGAGACCTTCTTCGTTGGGAGGGAGCGGACCGCGGTCTGCTTGCATCCCTTGACCCCGCAGAGCGCTTCGTCCTCTGTCATCTTGTGGTGGAGCTCGGCCATGGAGGCCGTTATTTGCCGCTATGATATTAAAAGTTGTCAAGCACAATCTTTATATCCGGATTTTCATTGCTCCCGGGCCGAAGCCGGTACCATGGCGAAAAAGCTCTTCGACAGGCTGTGCAAGGATTGCGAGTGCTGGTACGGTAACGAGGACGAGGAGTACGGCCCCTGCACCGTGAAGCACCGTCGCGGCGACAAGCGTTACGTCACGCACGGCAGCCACAAATGCGACGAGGTGGTGGAGGACGACCAGCAGGCCCCGTGCAAGGGATGAATCGGGTGGGCTTCGCCCCCTGACCGGGACGGCGAAGGCCGCGCTCATCCGCCCCGTGAAAAGCTCCGATTTTGGCTGGGCCGTCGACATCACGCAGGAGGAAGGCTGGGGATTCGTGAGAGCGGACTTCCAGAGGATACTTTCGCACACTCCGGGCGGCAGCTTCGTGGCAGCGCTCGGGGCAAAACGGGTCGGCATGCTCACGACCATGTGCCACGGCCGGACCTGCTGGATAGGGAACGTCGTGGTCCGGAGCGGCCACCGCGGCGCCGGCATCGGCAACGCGCTGGTGCGGTCGGCCCTCGCCTTCGCTTCCGGGACGGGCATGAAACGGACGGCGCTTCTCTCGCGGGAGCGCACGGCCGGATTCTACGCCGGGATGGGCTTTCGCCGGGACGCTCGCTATGTCGGTTTGGGCGGTCTCCCGCGCGAGCGCGGGAGCCACCCGGACGTGGTCCCGGTAAGGCCGTCGCTGCTGTCCGAGGTACTGGTACTCGATAGGGAAGCGTGCGACGAGGAGCGGCGGAGGCTGCTCGAAAGGCTCGCGATCGATTTTGGGCGGTATTTCCTGGTCCATCTGGAAAATGACCGGGCGCTGGGCTACATCGTCGGGAAGCCCGGCCGGGGAATGGTCGACGTGGGCCCCTGGGTCTGCGTCCGGGGGCGCCCCGACGTCGCATCGGCACTTTTCCTGGCTCTGGCCGCCAGAACGAAAAAGCGCCTCGAGGTCTATGTTCCAGAGAAGCGAAAACGGGTCCTCGGCCTGCTCGAGGGCCTGGGCCTTGAGCGTATCGCGGTTTTCCTCGAGATGCGCAAGGGCGGCCTCAGGCGCCGCTCCTCCGAAAAGGTGGAGATGCTGGCGGTGGCGGGGCTTGAAAAAGGATGACGGGGAAGCCGGGGAACCGGCAAGCCGGGAAGCCGGGGGGTGAGCCGGGGAACCGGTAAGCCGGGGAACCGGGGGGCGAACCGGGGAACCGGTAAGCCGGAGAGCCGGTGAACGGGCTCCCCGGCTTGCCGGCTTACCCACCGGCTCCCTGAGGACCTTCGGTCCTCTGGGCCGAGGCGAGCTTCGCTCGCCTACGGTCCCGGCTTACCAGCTCACCGGTTGACCCGTCGTTTCTCAGAGCGCTTTCCCCATATACGGCCCGACGCGGTCGTAGCCCATTTTCCGGTAGTAGCCGCGGGCCCCGGCGCCGCTGCTCACCAGGATGCGCGCCATCCTCCATTCATCCCGCGCGACGCGCTCCGCCTCCTCCATGAGCCTTGTCCCCAGGCCTCGGTGCTGCCACCGCTGCCCCGGGCCCTGTTCGAACGGCACCAGCTCTCCAAGCACGCGCAGTTCACGGACGAGGGCGCTTGTTCCGTCGGAAAGCTCCGGCCGGTGCGCTTTCGTCGAAGGCAGGCGCAGACGGACGTAGCCGGCCAGGTCGCCGGTCGAGGTCTCCAGCGAGATGAACGCCTCGGTTCCGCCGGCGGCGTCGTACTTTTCGGTCCGGAGGGACGGCTCTTCCCTGCCATCGGTCCGGATCCCCAGGTGGCCGACCTCCCGGCACCGGATGCACCGGCAGGAAAGCCCCTTTTCGGCCATCCGCTTCTTGACCAGCTGGCGCAGGTTGCTCTTGAGCACCCCTTGGCCGATGAGCTGGACCGGGATGTCGCGCTGTATCCTCTGGACGCGCACCCACTGCGGGAGGCGGGATTTCACCTCGGCCAGAAAATCGGTGGCCTCCTCGGAATCCATCGGGGCGTACTCGCCCTTCTTCCACAGCTCGTGCAGGCCGGTGCCTTCCATGACTAGCGTCGGGTAGAGCTTGAGCAGGTCCGGCTTCAGCCCGTCGTCCTCGAAGAGCCGGCGGTATTGCGAAAGCTCCTCTGTCCTTTCGACGAACGGGAAGCCGGGCATCATGTGGTAGCCGACCTTCAATCCGGCGTCTCGGGCAAGCTGGGTCGCCCGGACGACCTCCGTGACGCCATGGCCCCTTCGCATCTTCGCCAGGGCCTCGTCCGAAAGGCTCTGGACGCCCATCTCCACGCGCGTCGTTCCGTACGAAAGCATCCGGTCGATGTGCTCCTCGAAGCACCAATCGGGGCGGGTCTCGATGGTGAGGCCGATGCAGCGCGAGGGCGCGCCCTCGTTGCGGTCGATGGCCTCTTCCAGGCTCTCGGACACGCAGCCGTTCAGGGCGTCGTAGCAGCCCTTCACGAACCGCTCCTGGTATTCGGGCGTGCGCGCCATAAACGTACCGCCCATTATGATGAGGTCGACCTTGTCGACGGGATGGCCGCAGACATGGAGCTGCTCGAGCCTGCCCTTGACCTCGCGGTACGGGTCGTAGCCGTAGTTCGAGCCCCGCATCGCGGCCGGCTCTCGCCCGGTGTAGCTCTGCGGCGAGCCCCGCTCGACACCGCCGGGGCAGTAGAGGCACTTGCCGTGAGGGCATTTCTCGGGCGAGGTCATCGCCGCCACGGTCACGACGCCGGAGGCCTCGCGAACGGCCTTCGTGCGCAGGATGGGCAGAAGCTCGTCCCGATATTCGGGCGGGACGTTTCCCAGGACCTCCGCATCGCTGGGTATGTGGTCGAGCGCGTGCTTGCGCGCCAGCCGGACCTTCGTCGAATGGAGCGCGGCCTTGCCGTCCAGCGTGCCGGCCTGCAGGATTCCCAGCAGCTCGGCCATGAAGGCCTCTTCGGCCTGCTTCCTGTCCCGACCCATTGCCCGGCAATAGCGGCTGGGCCCATTTATGGATTTTGGCCCTCGCGCGGCGGGGGCCGGAAGAAATCGTCCTGCTGCCTTGCCAGGCCCCTGCGCCACATAATGATAAAGGCCGCCGCGAGCGCGGCGGCTACAGCGAATGGGGCCGGAAGCCACATCCAGACGGGTAGGGCGGGCTCGACCGTCTTGCGCGCCTTGATATCCACGCTCCCCGTGAGATTCCTCCACGCCCCCAGCTCGTCCCAGACAGTGACGGTCACGAGGAATATCCCGGGCTTTGGATAGCTGTGAGAGACGTTTTGGCCATCTTTGGACGCGCCGTCTCCGAACTGCCACCGGCAGAGCGTTACGCAGCCGTCCGGGTCCCAGGCGTTGGCGGTGAAATTCAGTTTTTCCCCGACGAAAGCGTTCGGCAGGCCGGTCCACCCGATGCGGGGGGGCCGGTTCCCTATGGCCACCGCAATGGAGGTCGTGTTCTCGCCCCGCTTGTCGTCGAACGCCGTGCACCTCACTGAATAATTGCCGGGGCGGACGAAGGAATGCTCTGCCCGGCTCCCGTTCACGTTCGCCCCGTCCCCGAACTCCCAGTGCACCCTCACCACCGTCCCGTCCAGGTCCAGGGTCCGGGCCGTGAAGACCACGGTAGAGAGGCTCAGCGGCGAGGCCGGGTCGTAGTAGGCCGTTATTTCAGGAGGACGGTTAGCGACGTTCACGTCGGTGGAGGCCTCGCCGACGATCCAGCCGCCGGCCAGCCCCTCCACCCGGACCTTGTACCGGCCGCCCGAGGTGAATGTGTGGGCCACGACCCGCTCCGTGGTCGTCAGATCGGCCGTTCCGTCGTCCCAGCTGAAGCGGAATTCCTCGGCGTCCCCTCCGACCGAGAAGACCACTGGCTCCAGCGTTCGTGGAGCTGCCGGTGTATGATTGATGAAGAGCGCGTCATGCCACCTAACGAAGAAGGAATGGTTCACGATGTTGTTGCCCTCGTCCAGCTCCGCGATGACGTCGTCCGGGTCTGCGATGATGGACAGGTTGTGGTGGCCCCGGACGGCGGTCCATTCCAGGCTCACGAGAGTCTCGCACCCTGCGGCCAGCGGTGGCACGGTGTGCCGGCCCAGCCACTTCCCGTCCAGAAGATAATCCACGCCGATAAGGTCCAGCTCCGCCTGCCCGGCGTTGCGCACGGTGGCGTTGAACGCGTATCGCATGCCCTCCCCGAGGACTTCCCCGGCGGTCAGGTTGCCGAGCCAGACGTCCAGCCTCGGCGGCCTCGGCGCCACATCGACGACCCTGCTGCCATTGTTGTCATCCTCGTTCCCCTCGTGGAACGCGTCCGGCGTGTCCACGATGGCCCACAGGTTGTAGCGGCCGGCGTTGCCGGGCTTCCAGTTGGCGAAAGCCATCGCCCAGCCTCCGGCGGGGATGTCGAGCAAGTTTTCCACCGCCGCCAGCCCGTCGGCCATGACGTCCACATTGACGCCCAGGGCCGGGTAGAATCCGTCGTTGTATATGCAGGAAGTGATGACCGTCCCGTTGCCCTCGACGGGCGCTTCCGAGCACGAGGGCGGCCCCGCGCGGAGCTCGTACAGTTTGCCGGACTGGAGCGGCACCGCCGCCTGGTTGCTCCGGTCGACGTCGAGGAGCCAGCCACCCGGGTCGAGGCGCACCTGCCTGACACTCGAGGGCACGTCGAGCACCAAAAGGGACGATTTCCCGTCCCAGCCCCTGTCGAGCCCGAGATTCGACCCGTCCGAGTATTCGATGAGTATGTCCGCCGGGCTGGTGCCGTTGAGGAGGTTGGAGGGCTCGAGCTCCAGGCGGAACGACGTCCCGTTCTCGTACTGCCGGGCGGTCGGTAGCGACACGTCGAGCGCCTTCGTGGTGTTGAGCCACTGGTCCCAGAACCAGTCGAGCTTGATCGGGGAGTGCCTGGCGGCCACCGCCAGGAATGCCTGGGCGCTCCCGTAGCCCCAGAGGTTTTGGTCGATGTACTCCTTCAGCGCGGCGGTGAAATTGCCGGTCCCGACAAGTCCTTCGAGCATCTTCAGCACCCACGCGCCCTTGGCGTAGATGGTCTCGTAGGAATAGGGCGTGTCCCAGTCGGAGGCGCCGATGGACCTGAGGTCCGTCCTCTCGTGGACGCCGACATACGCGTTGTAGTCCTTTTCCAACCGGGCCCGGGAACCGTGCTGCAGGAACTCGTAGAGACATGACAGGTACTCCGGGAAGGCCTCCCACAGCCACGGGTAGGCCCAGCCCTGGTAGCCGGTGGCATAGGGGAACCACTCGTGGCCCGCCTCGTGCGCCAGGAGGTTGTAGTTTGCCGAACTGCCCGAGAACGCCCCCGGATAGAGCATTACGAACCCGGAGCAGGCGTAGCCGGTCATCGTCTCGTGGGCCGTCTCGACGATCTTGAATGTCCGGCGCCCGTAGGGGCGGAGGAGGGCGCCGTAGAACGCCATGACATTCTGGGCCTCGTCGATGTAGGCGGAGGCGATGGCGGAGTGCTTCGGGTATGTGTAGACCGAAAAGGCGGTCTCACCGCCTGTCCTCGAAACGACCGAGTAATTCGCGGCCGCGAGGGCCGGCCGCAGGCAGGGCGCATCGTTCACCCAGGTGTAATTGGACCATCCGGCCGAATGTTCCTCGGCCTCCAGCTCGCCGTCGGCCACGGCCGTCCAGTTGGGCGGGCAACATATCTTCAGCCGGCAGTCGAACCAGTCCGAGGCGTGGTGGCGCAGGTACCAGAACGTCGAGCCCTTCAGATAGGCGCCTTCCCATCCGACGCAGTCCTGGCGGTACCCGTTCTCAAGGTACCACATCGTCCCGTTATAGTAGAACGAGAGGTTCGTCGTGGCGTTGGCGGCCAATGAGCTGGCGAGCTCTATTGTCAGCCGCTCGATGTTGCGCGTGTACAGCAGGGGCACACCATCCTGGGTGATGTTGAGGAGGTCCAGCGTCTGGTACAGATAGAGCGTTACCCTCGAAAGAGAGGAATTGGCCCTCAGTTTCAGGGAGCCCTCGACGGCCATGCTGCGGTTCTCCGGATACAGATAAACGGTCAGGTCCTGCGAGAGGAGCTCGGCAGTCGGGAGCGGGTCGGGCGGCGGCTGGACGCGCCCCGGCTCGAAGGCCGCACCGTCCCTGGACGCTTCATCCGCGGCCGAATCCGCCGGGGGGAACGGAAGCACCGCCAACAGCGCAACGAGGATGGCGGCAACGGACCGGAAACCGGAAGTAGGCATCCGGTCTCACTATTGGCCGGCGGATATAAAAAATGAGCGTTCCTGTTCTATGCGAGGATAACGGCCGCAAGCAGCGCCGCCAGGCTGGCCGCTGTAAGGAACAGCCCTGCGTGCGGGCTCAACCGCTCAACGGCGCGTGATTGGCACGCCCGGTCATTCCCTCCTGTCCGGATGGCAAGGCCGCGCCAGCCGCTCCAGGGCCGCGGTACGGCACCGTCCGCGGAAGGCGCCACGAACACCTGTTTGTCCAGCTCGACGAGGCTCTCCGGGCGATAGGGCATCAGCCAGTCCGAGGGCATCCGGGTCCGGGGCCACAGGAATATCCCGTCCACGGTGAACGCGTCGATCCCAAGATGGGAGCCGAAGCCCAATGGGATAGCAAGGGCCGCTCCCGCCAGCTGTCCGGGAGCAAGCGCCAGGACGAAGCCGCATCCGAAAAGGCTCCAGAGAACGGCTGTCGCGAGCGAGTGGAGCCAGGGCGTCCTCCCCGGCCGAAGGTCCGAGCCGTCGAGGTCGACCAGCGCCGAGACGATGCCGGCGGCGAACGCCGGCCAGCCGAGCACCGGGAATCCGGCCAGGGGGCAGCCAAAGGCCGTCAGCGCCGTGGCCGCCAGCGCCCGCGCTACAGTCCCAGTAACGACATCACCCCCGCGCTGGCTCCGAGAAAATACAGGATGACCGGGAGCAGTATGGCGCCCATGAGGTGAACCCTTCTCACTCCGGCCAGGGGCGGCACCAGACCCAGGGATACAGCCACGGCGCACACCGCCAGCCCGGATACGCCCGAGAAGAGGAAGAGCATGACGGCGAGGAGCGCTGTCACGGAGAACATGAGCCGCCGGTAGGGCACCCGGTCGTAGAGCCGGGCGAACCGCTTTCCCAGAAAGAGCGTGAGCGGGAACGCCACCAGGGCCGAGAGGGCCGCCGAGACGGCCAGCAGGGCGAACGCCGGCGGAACGGAAACAGCAGGCTCCCAGCGGTCCAGGCCCGGGCCCAGAATCTGCTGGGCGACATGGAGCGCGCCGCTCCTGGCTCTCAGGATGACGAACAGCGCCACGATGTTGAAGAATGCGTTGGCCATCGTGACCGACGAGGCCGCTATAAGGAATTCCCGGGTGGAATCCCCCGTCGGCGATTCATCATCGCCGTTGCCGGCGCGTTTTTCTGCATCGTCACTTTCGTTTTCCCCGCCCAGCAGCCGGGCCAGCACGGCCCCATGGCCCGAGGTCATCCCGGGGTACCAGCCCAGAAGCCCGCCGGCGAGCGTGCCAGTCAGGACGGCCCGCAGGCGATGCCTCATCGGCAAAGGCTGCGTTCTGTCCTGCTGGGGCGGGGTGGCCGGCGTCTCGAGCATGCCGAGGATGAGCGTGGGGAGCCCGAAGAGCCCGCAGAAAAGGGGGAACATCATGACGGCATCCGGCACCGGGGGCGCGCCCAGCGGGTACCAGTTGTGGGCCAACGTCCGGCCCGATTCCAAAACGAGCAGGCCCAGAAAGCCGGAGGCTGCGAAAAGGCAGGCCGCAAGGGCCTTGCGTTTGAGGCCCCACGCGGATGCGGTCGCTGGAGCCACCCTTCCCTCGGCAATGACGATGTGCCCGATCTGGATAAGGTCTGCGTCCGCCTTCAGTTCATCGGGTGCCAAAAGGTCCAGCGCCGCACCCTCCTCAAGCACGAACGAAAGCCGCCCGCAGCGCTCCCTTTTTTCGGAGACGACGCCCGTCACGCAAACGCGTGCGCCGGGAAGATCAGGGGCCTGCCAGGGGCGGATGCTGAGGGGCCACGGGGAAGCGTACGGCGTACCGCGGACAGCGGGCATTTCGGACAGGGCCTGCGATGCCTGCTGGATGTGGTCGAGGATGAGGACGCAGCGACGGCCGCGCTTTGCCCGGTCGGTCGGCTCGCTGACGATGAGCAGGGCCGCCACGAGCATCAGTATAAGAGCCATCGAGGGGCGGAGCTTTTCGTAGGCGTCGACGGGGTCGCCCATGACGACCCTGAAAAGGGGCAGGGCCAGCAGGCAGGCCGCCAGGCCTCCGACGCAGCCGGTCAGGCAGCAGCGGACCGCCTCGATGCCCTTCCCTTCGAGGAGCATGCGGTGCGCCGGCAGGACGGACAGCGCCAGCCCCGGGTCCGGGGCACCGAGGAATACAGACGGCAGGATGCTGGTCATCGTGTGGGCGACGAGGCAGGCTATGAGCAAGGCACCGACGAGGAGCAGAGCATCCTGAGCGCCGGCGCCTTGCGCCGAGAGCCATCCAAGCGCCGTTACCGAGAGCGCACCGGCGGACGCCCCCAGCATGTAGGCCAGGTTGTTGATGTGGAGCCCCGGCACCAGCCCGGCGGCCGCGCCGAGAATCGTACCGAGGAGGGAGAACCCCAGCACGGCCGCAAGCAGGGTCAGGGCGTCCACACGCACCGGTTCTGGCGCCCGGGGTATTTGAACAACGTGTGGTACCTACCACTTTTTCAGAGCAAATGGGGAAAACGAAGGGTGCAAGGGTGGAAGGGCGGAAGGGTGCAAGGGACGGGAACCCGGACGAGATTGGCGTCCCGTCGTCCCCTTCCACCCTTTCTACCCTTTCACCCTTTCACCCTTGCACCCTTTCACATTTCGTACAGATAGACATACGCCGCGGTGTCCATCTCGCTCCAGTCGGCGAAGAGGACCTCCAGCGTCCCGTCGGAGTCCGTGTCCAGGAGAACAAAGCCGGTGGAAAGCTCGTGGAAACCGGTGGCGTTGGCCAGGACCTTGTTGGCCGTTCCGGAGTACACGCGCAGCTCGCTTCGGACATCGCCGAAGCCGTCATCGTGGGTTCGCACCCCTACCAGCACCTCGATCTTCCCGTCGGCGTTGAGGTCAGCCGCGGCCAGCGAATCGACCGAACCGATGTCGTCGGACCTCCACAGGACGCCCCAGCTGGAGGCGAACATTATCAGGCTGCCATGCAGGTCGTCGTTTGCGTCCACGCTGGAGGCGATCCCGACCATGATCTCGACCGAGGCGGTGTTGGTATCGACGTTGGCGACCTCTATCGCCATGACGCCGCCGATGTCCGTGGACTTCCAGATGGAGTTCATGGTGGAGCTGAAAACGTACAGGAAGCCGGAGTACTTGCCCGAGCTCTCGGAAGAGTCACCGAAGAGGATGTCCCTGGTCCCGTCCCCGTTGACGTCCGCTATGTCGAACGCGCTCGGGTACAGGTTCGCTATCGCCGAGAACGAGCCGATCTTTATCAGGTCGCCGAGGAGCCACTTGTAGGTGGTGATGTTGGTGTCGTTGCCGGTGCCTCCGCCGATGTTGACGGCCCGGGCCGAGAACACCACGAGCTCCGGCAGCTGGTCCAGGTCGAGCATCTCCGCGGCCAGGATGATGGTCGCGCCCCAGCCGGAGCTGTTCCACATGAGCGAGAACGCCGAGGTGTAGATGGCCAGTCCGCCATATTCGCGTACGAGGCCTGTGCCCATGTCGACAGACATGTTGTAAATATAGCCGGCCAGAAGCTCTTTCTGGCCGTCGTTGTTCACATCGGCCACGGCCACGGAGGTGATGGAGCCCAGCGCCGCGCCCTGCCAGTCGATGGAGTGCAGCTTGCCGTCGATGACGAGCACCAGGCCGGTCCACATCGAATTGAAGACGCTTCCCGTCCTCGAGTTCGTCACGCCCACCACGAGCTCCAGCTGGGGGTCGCCGTCGAGGTTGGTCGCCATGACATTGGACGGCGAGCCTATGTCGGAGCTCTTCCACTCCAGAGCGCGCGTGGCCAGGTCGTAGATGGAAATGTTCCCGTGCGAGGCGCCGTTTCCGTCCTCTCCGCCGTCGGTCACGACGATGTACTCCTTCGACCCGTCGGCATCGACGTCGTCGACCAGGAGCGTGCCGGGCCGCTCGGCCGGCACCTGCGACCTCCACACCTGCTGGATGCCCCGGTTGACGGTCACCTCGAGGCCGGCGCGCCCCGAAAGCCCCCCCGTGTCCGTGACGGTGAGGTTGACCTTGTAGACGCCTTCCTTCGAGAAGCCGTGCGAGACCTCGAGGCCCGTCTCGACCGCCCCGTCGCCCAGGTCCCAGGAGTATTCCAGCTGGTCCCCGTCCGGGTCAAAGGACGCCGAGGCGTTGAACTTGAACAGGTCGCCGATGAACGCCGCGGTCCGGTCCACCCGGGCCTTCGCCGTCGGCGCACGGTTGACATTCTGCACCGTCACGGTCCAGGTGGCGTTGGCCTTCAGGCCGCCGTCGCTCACCTCGGCCCTCACCCTGTAGGTCCCGTTGGAGGTGAAGTTCGTGTAGAACGTGAACACGCTCGTTATCATGTCCGGCTGCGGCCTCCCGTCCAGTGACCAGGAAAAGCCCAGGTCGTCCCCGTCCGGGTCGTTGGCCAGCAGGACCAACTGGAGCGTGTCCCCCTCGGGCACGCTGCATACCGGCGGCGGGGTCTGGTTGGTCACCGTGGGCGGCCGGTTCGTGTTCTTGACAAGCACGGTCCAGTTCAGCGAGACGGAGGAGGGCCCGTCGGAGAACGTCACCCTGGCCAGGTGCGTTCCGTTCCCCCGGAAATCGGGCTCGTACACGAACTCGGCGGTCAGGCCCGTGCCGTTGGTCTTGACGATGCCGTCCATGACCCACACGAAGGTGAGGTCGTCGCCGTCCGGGTCCGAGGCCGTGGCCGAAAGGACGAGGCTGTCGCCCTCGTAGACGGACGAGTTTGCCGCCGGCTGGAAACTGGATATCACGGGCGGCTTGTTGACGTTGCGGACGCTGACGGTCCAGTCCCGCGTGGCGTTGGTGACCCCGTCGCTTACTGAGGCGGCGACGTGGTGCTCGCCGGCCGAGGTGGCGTTGGAGGTGTAGTTGAACGAAGGGGAGCTTACTGGCAGTGGCCTCCCGTCCAGGCTCCAGGAATAGCCCAGCGCGTCGTTGTTGGGGTCCGTGGCAGTTATGCCGAACTGGACGCTCTGGCCCTCCAGGATGACCACCGTGGGGGTGGTCGGGACGAAGGAGCGTATGACCGGGGCGCCGTTGAAGACGAAGACGTACATGTACGAGGAGTTGGTCAGGCTCCCGTCGGAGACGGTCAGCTTGACGGTGAACGTGCCGTCCGTTAGGAACTGGTGGATGGCCTCGATGCCCGTGCCGTCGCCGCCGTCGCCGAAGTCCCAGGCATAGGTCAGCGGGTCGCCGTCGGGGTCGGAGGAGCCGTTGGCGTTGAAAAGTATCTCCTGCCCGTGGAGTATGCGCGTTGCATTGGATGCCATGCGGGCAACCGGCGGCAGGTTCTGGGGCTTGACGGTGTGGCTGGGCTCGTCCGAGGGCTTCTCCGGCGTCTGCGTGAGAATATATGCCAGGGGCGCAGCGATCGCCGCCACGGCCACCGCCACCACGATGACTGCAACCAGCTTGAGGTTCATGTTGCGTCCTCCAAATCCGCTCTCCCATGGGAGCCGACCATTATAAACTTTGCAATATGCGCCCGGTCAAGGGGCAAGGGTCGAGGGGCAAGGGGTTTAGGGCACGGGGCGCGGGAGGGATGCCGTCGTCATCCCATGACCCTTGCCCCTTGACCCGTGCCCCGTTCCTCTTGTCCCTCTCCACCAATTGTTTTAATATCGTGGATTATCTTGGAGGGCCGGGTGCGGGGGTAGTGATGGAGAGCGAGAGGACGGGGATGGCCACCGATGGTCCTGCAGAGGCCAGGGAGTGGGTCCGGAAGGGCCATGCATTGCGCGGCCAGCTCCGTTTCGAGGAGGCGGTGAAGTGCTACGATTGCGCGCTCGAGCTTCAGCCAAAAAATCACCGGGTGTGGTTCGCACGCGGCCGGGCACTATCGGAAGCAACGCGCAACCAGGAGGCGCTGGCCTGCTACGAGAAGGCGCTCGCCATCGACCCCAGGTACCTGATGGCCTGGGCCGGGAAGGCCCGGACCCTCCGGCGCCTCGGAAACCGAGAGGATGCGGCGGTCTGCCTCGAGAACTACCGACGGCTCGCAGGGAAGTGACGGCCGCGGACCAAAAATCATTTCTGCCCCAAGGGGCATGCCCGGTGCGAAATAATGGCGATACGCGACGGACTGGCCATTGACCTGGACGGGGCGAAGACGGAAGCGGTGGTCCGCAAGGGGAAGCTGAAATACGTCGCCCCGCCCCGCCAGCCCGGGCAGCGGCGGGTGCTCAAGATAGCGGCGGCACTGCTCGTGGCGCTGCTGCTGTTTGGCGCGATATACTATTTTTACACGCAGCGGGACGTGCCCGACACGCTCAGCTTGAGCATCGGGAAGACCACCTTCACGCCCGGCGAGGAGGTCGCCGTCACGGTAATGCTCCAGAACAGCGGGCCGAAGGCGCACAGCTACGTTCTCTCGACATCCCAGACATTCGGGCTGGAGATCATCAACGCCAGCGGAGGTATCGTGGCCGAGTACGCGCCCAATGCGACGCAGCAGACGCGCCAAATATCGACCGAACCGGGCCGAAGCCTCCGGCTGGGCGAGTTCTCCTGGAACCAGACGGTCCCGGGCTACGACGGCGAGAACGAGACCTGGACGCAGGTTCCGCCCGGAGACTACATAATAAAGGCTTACTTCAAGGGCTCGGCGGACATCGCGGCCGAGAAACGCATTGCAATCGGCTAAAGGTAAGTAGGTGAACGAGTTAGCAGGTAAACAGGTGATGTTAACAGGTAAACAGGTGAACAGGTAAACAAGTTGACGACGGATGGGCGGAAGCCGCAGTCGTCTTCCAACCTGTCAACTTGTTTTCCTGTTCACCTGTCAACTTCACTCCGTAGACGAGCGAAGCTCGTCTCGGCCGTGAAGACCCGCCCCGGGCCGGTCTTAGACGGTGTTTACCAGTTGACATGTTAACTTGTT
>Ga0315291_10000212_pt1 | contig 73216 bp, 55 predicted proteins | sample YL17G12_20_MG_FD_203070 | JGI IMG/M metagenome (GOLD analysis project Ga0315291, IMG submission 203070) | Sediment microbial communities from Yellowstone Lake, YNP, Wyoming, USA - YL17G12_20 | ecosystem: Environmental > Aquatic > Freshwater > Lake > Sediment | place: USA: Wyoming | collected... | reverse complement strand
CGGAGCTTCTCTACTTAACGCCTTGATCGGGAACACTACCTTTTTCTATCCGTGCGATTTCCGCTTCAACTTCGCCGAGCAGTTCCTTAGCAACACCCTTGTGCCCTTTGAGGATTTTCTCAGCGATGAGCTTAAACTCGTCTATATCGTACGGCTTGTGTGAATAAAGAGTAACGCATCTCTGTGTAAGTGCTTTGCGCTGGAAATATAGCTTCTCTAAAAAATCCCATTTTTTGCGAGCAGCAAGCTGTTCCTTGTACTTCCGCATCGCCTCTTCATATACAGGGCCTTCTTGTGGATGAATATGGGGCACTGTTATCATTCCCGGTGGCTCTGGATGCTCTTTTGGGGCGTTACAGTCTAAGGCCAATTTCAGGCCGGTTAGACAATAAGTGATGGCTTCCTGTCTTATCTTGACAAACTCCTCTTCGGGACGCTTCAAGTATCTGACCATCATAGCACCTGTCAACCTGCCATACATTTCACAGCCATCGGTTACATCAAGGGGATACTGCAAAGCTTCTTTACAGTACTTAATCGCTTTTGGTATCCGGGGGTCTTCTGATGAACGCCACCCTGATTGCGAGAAAGTGCGGGCAATTGTCGAATATATCTTGCCTTTTTCCGCAGGTGAGTTATAGTCCTTGACTAAATCGAGGAGTTGTGCTTCCGCCTTTTCCCACGTTTCCCAGTCAGTCGTTACCCTTTTACCCATAGTCTGGCTGCGAATTGCCCCAAGGCGCTGCTCCAGTTGTTCGTCTGCTTCCGCAGAAAAACATTCGGAACAAGCTAAGAAAATAATAAAAACAATTGTTGCTGCCATCCATTTAAGTGTAGTGTATTTATACATCGTTTTATCTCCTTTCCACATTCTTATTGCCACGGGCCCATCCAGCTTCCAGGAGCGTCATTTGTAGCACGGATTACATGGCGAGATGTCTGGTCAGCACCTCGATATTTTACATCGTGATACTCACCCGGTAAAAATGGCACCCAATTCCCTGATTCATTCTTGTACTCTTCAGGTATACTGAGCGGTATTGTAAAGTCCACATAATTTGAACCATCATAGATTCTCTCAATAGGATTAGGATACCATCTGCAACTGTCGAGCCATCTATTATCATAGCCTACGATAAACGAGCAAGGACCTGGGTACCACGACTCAACTGTGCCATCCGGCCATTTCCATGTGTTCGTCGGTATGTTCTCTCGAAATTCGACCCAGCGAAAGCTTACACTTGTGGGCAGTACCGTGGCTGTGAAGATATGTTCAGAACCAATCTGACGATTTGGTGGTCCCATAGTACCTGGCGTCATATCGCTCCAAAGGACGTTATTCTCGCCGGTCGGTGCAATTACTGCAAAATTCAAAATATGAGAACAACCCCCCGCTGTGGGTGTAACGTAAATACTTGGATACAATGGGGTTTTAAACGCCGTAAAGGTTGTGTTGGTTCCAGTTTCTGGATTCACGTAACCCCAATCAAGTTCCACATCCCAAATGACTTCAACTGCGGGCTCGGTCCAACACTTCACTTGCTCACCAATGCCAAGTAAGGTTCTATCCCTGTTAGCCGGTATGGGAGATACAGTTTCCGTTACAACTCTGTAAACGGTAACCGTGATGGTATCGCCTGTATCTGCGGTGCCACATCTGGCTTTGATGACATAGTCTCCTATCTCAGTGAGGTTGTATAAAGCTACAATAGGAGTACCTGAAGATAATGACAACAAGGCATTCCCTCCAATTGGCTGACTTTCTATTGTCCAATGCGGTTCGCCTGCAGGAAATGAAGCATCCGCAGGATAAGGTTTTGCTTCTAAGTAAACAGTATCGTACAAGCACGCATATAAGGGTCCTTCGTCTGTAGTCCCAGCTTTTACGACCTTATCAACCTTCACATCAAAGACAGTCATTCTTATCCTGTCCTCAAAGCCAGCGTATTCGAGTGCGAGGGTGATGTCGCGGGGGGTTGAACTGAGCTGAACACCTTCTATCCAAAGATAGTAGGGGATACTGTCTCGGCTCGTCCAGCTTACTGGCAGAGTAATCGGAGTACCCTCTTTTGTGGAGTTACCCCACACTTTGACCTTTTCGCCGCCAGCGATAGCCTTGAGCGTTATAGGATGCGCGGAATCTATCGGTAGCTGTGTGGGCGATACTGGCCACAACGTTATCTTCACAAGGTCATTTTCACCAAGGATAGGGCCATTCTCATCTTTGTCCGGCGTTTCATTGTTATTGTCATCATCATCGTTTAGGACAATAAACCCGCCCGGCTTCATTTCCTCTGTTACGCCCGGATAAAGTCTAATTTCATCGTCTTTGACACCATCCATATCCATATCTACCTCAAGCACGGTTATAGGCTGCGATTTGTGACCGACATTGCAGTTACGCCCGGGTGATATGTAGGATGCGCATAAATAGACCACATAGGAGCCCTGTAGGGGCGTAGTGCCTGTACCTTCAATATAATACGTCTTAGGAAGGGCTGTTGTTGGTATTTCTATATAGTGAGATTTATCCGGGTCGGGGTCGTTAGTAGGCATTATCAAATTCCCCTTCTGAGGGGGTGGGCCGCTCCAGACCTTGATGTTGTGATGAAGGCCACCGCCGCTCGAAACCGAAAATGCAACTGTGCCAGGCAAGCCTTGAGGTGCAAAGGAAATCGTAACTGGAACAAGCTCATTTTCATTTGGATTTGCATCATCGTCATTGCCAGGTATGCCATCCTTATTGAATCCATCATGGCTATCGGTTATACCATCCTGGTCGTCATCATCCCAATTTACAGCAACTAAAGCAGGAGCACTTAAACCCACATTTACAATCGCTAACCTGTACGTCTTTTCAGCAGACTTATTATTCCCCAGTTCCTCATACGCATCATCATCCGTAACCTTCAGCTTAAGATTATACACCCCAGGCGTTGAATATACGGCGCTTGAGTCCCCCCATGCGCTACAAGGAGGATCGGTAACGAGCGCACTGTCCCAATCATCGAAGGTCCCATTTCCGTCAAAATCCCATTGCCATATTGCGATACCATGTAGTTCTATAGGTAAGCGGACTTTCCAGGAAGAGTCCGTGTCATACGAGTATTGAGAATTGTCATTATACTCGTTAAAATACCAACCCGCATACATATATATGGGGGTCCCTGCTGCCTCATACCAGGTAAGGATTCCTCCTACGTTTTCATAACAGGCAGAAAGTTGCATCCTTGCGACTGGAACACCCCCATAGCCGTAACTTCTGGTTGCCATAACTGATATAGTAATGTAAAATAATATGCAACCCAATAGTTTCCTGTTCATTGTCCTCTCCTTTAGTCAATAGTTTTTACCTTTTCCCATAGGTTCAACATACCTTTAGCTGGACCAGAGGCAACACAGTCAGGATAATTGGTGAGCACCTTATTGCAGGCCTGACGTATCTTTTCAGTGCCTTCGGCCAATGGGATTTCCTTTGCCTTGACCAGCTCTTCTACACAACAGGCAACCATAAACTGAGCATTCCAGGAAAACTGACAATCAGGCCAATCCTCAACAACCGCTTCATAGCACTCCATCGCCTTTTTGAACTCGCCCAGTCTCTGGTAAGCCTGGCCTGAGAAATAATAGGCCTCAGCAGTAATGGCGTTTGTCTCAGGAAGTCTATTTATAATTATCTCCCAGTTGGCTAAGGCTCTTTGAAAATAAGCTCTGGCTGCCTCAGTCTGACCTTGATTTTCTTTCCCGAAAGCCTCGTTCCAGTGTGATTCAGCTATCAAGGCCATCACTTCCGGCAAATCAGGATGGTCATTAAAGTCTGTAAGCAATTTGTCAATAGTATCAGACGAAACACAATCACCAAGTCCAATATTCGAAACGACTATTGTTGCTCGAGGCCATATTTCGATTTCGAGCTGAGGACGCTTACTCATAGCATCAATAGCAGATTGCAAAAGCTGGTTGGCCTTTTCGTATCGCTCGAAGAAGCGATACCACATTGCTATGTTGTTGATAGCACGCGCTACACCCTTGCGGATAGAAAAGTCGGAAAGCAACTTTCTTATAGCAGTATCAGTGCCGACGTCGTCTCCAAGAGTTATGTTTGAAATCGCCAGATTCATCTGCGACCACAAGGCATGTTCGGCATCGGCATTGTTATCCACAACATATTGATAAAGCCGGCAGGCCTTATTGTCCTGTTTCAATCTGCGGTATTCATCTGCTACAGAGCAAACGGCAACAGCTAAACGCTTATCTTTGGAAAATCTGGACAGTAACTCTTCAACGTCATAGTCAGCGTTGGGGTCATCTGCGAGTCGAATATTTGAAATTGCAAGACCCATCTGCGACCATAATGCCTGCTCAGAATCAGGCCAGTCATCGATGACATACCCGTAAAGCTCGCAGGCCAGGTCATATTTATTGAGCCTTCGGCATTCATCCGCTATTGTGCACGCAGCATAAGGCATTCGGCCATCTTTGGAAAAATCAGCCAGCAATTTGTCAATAGCATTCTGGGAAGCCTCATCGTTGCCGGATTGAATGTTTGAAATTGCAAGATTCATTTGCGACCAAAAAGCAAATTCGTTATCCGGGTGGTTATTTACAATATATCGATATAATTCGCACCCCTTTTCATATTTTCGTGATCTACGGTATTCATCTGCGATGGAACATAATGCCATTGGAAGCCTTTTATCCTGTGAAAAATCATTTCGTAATTTATTTATTGCAGTTTGAGCCGCCGCCTCGTTACCAATGCGTATATTTGAAATTGCAAGACCCATCTGCGACCATAACGAATGTTCTGAACCTGGGTGATTGTTAACAACATATTGGTATAGTGAAGCGGCTTTTTCGTGCTTATTAGATTTGCGATACTCATCTGCTATCTGGCACGCTGCTACGGACATACGTTCATCTTTAGCAAAGTCGGTCTTTAATTTATCAACAATGCTGTTAGCATCCTCAAATTCACGCAGCCGAATGCTCGAAATCGCTAAACCCATCTTTGACCACAATGTGAACGGAGCATTAGGCCAATTTGTGAGCGCATACTGATAAAGCTCACTTGCTTTCTTATGTTTTTCCAACTTACAATAATTATCAGCTATTAAGCAAACCGCTCGTGATATGTGCTGCTGACCGGAGTAATCGGCACATAATTTTGCATAAGCAACTTCGGCTCCATCCTCGTTTCCTGTGCAACTGTTTGCAATTACCAGTCCCATCTGCGACCACATGCCATGCTCAGCTCGAGGCCAGTTCCCAACCACATAGGTGTAAATCTCGCATGCCTTTTGGTGCTTTCCAATCTCACGGTAGGTATCCGCCACATGGGTTATGGCTGTCGCTACAAGTTCTTGCTGTGGAAAGTCAAAGAAATTGGCTTTCAATTTCTCCAAAGCCGCTTGCGCCTCCGGTTCGTTGCCCGATGTCACATAGAGGCAGGCAAGTTTTTCCTGTGCCTGTAGCGCAGTAACAGTGCCCGGATAATCTGTCACGATTTGCCTGTAAATCTTTTCGGCTTCGGCATAGTTTGTGTTTTTGACGTTGTCTTCTGCCTCTTTGAATTGTGCCGAGATGTCTGCAAACACTGGATGTGTTATACCCGCAAACAAGAGAATGATTGAGGAAGTGAGAAAGACTTTACCGGCCATAGTTATATCTCCTTAAAATCTCAGATTATCTCTACTCGTGAAAAGAAATCTTACATCGGGGAGGGTAAATATGTCAAGAAAAAAATTAAGAAATTTTTGGAAAAATATTTATTTTTTCCTCTTGACTTTTCGACCCCCTTTTTTGCCCTGATTTTGGGGGTGGTGAAATTTTCGCGCAAATCCGCGCAATCTGTGATTAATTTTTGCTAAAAACTGCAAAAAATGACAAAAAAACGCTAAAAACCGTCAACTTCTGACTAATTTGTGAAATCGCTCTAATTATCTCTGTGGCAATATGTTACAACAATTTTAGCCCCAATTCCCACCTCACCAAGTGTCCAATTGCAAGTGGATATCCTACTTCAGGCGGACCCTTTTTTGACCTGTGCTCTTGTGACTTATGCCCTTACGTTTTCCTACTTCCGACTTTGCTCTTCTTTCCCAAATTGCCTATGTTCACAGCTTGAGCCGTTGCAGATGATTTCGCAAGTGAGTGGTGAGGTGTGCTGTTTGCTCTCCAGCATAAGTTCCTTCTAAATAAGATTTTAATTTACCCCGCAATCCCGTATAATGACTTTTAGCGAACCCTTTGTGAGTCTAAAAAATATGAAGCTTATCCCGGACAGACCAACCGATGCGGAACTGCTCACCCGCTATTCGAGGGGTGATGAGGCCGCATTTCGCGAAATCGTAAGTCGTTACAAAAACAGCCTTTATGCGTTTCTATGGCAGTTCCTAAACCGCCCGGACCTGGTGGAGGATGTCTTTCAGGAGACCTTCCTGCAGTTGTTTTCCAGCAGGGCGAGTTTTGACAATACCCGGCCGCTGCGGCCTTGGCTATTTACCATAGCCGCAAACAAGGCAAAGGACGCCCTTCGCAAATGGCAGCGGACCGCCGCGGTTCCAATCGGTACAATATCCGACTCCGAGGAGATGTCGTTCGATGATATGCTGAACACCATTAGTGCCGATACGACAATGCCTTATGAGGAACTCGAAAAAAATGAAATCGCAATACAGGTTGAGGGGATTATAGCGAATATGCCGGAAAACCTACGGGAGATTTTACTCTTGGCGTATTTTCAGAAGTTTTCTTACAAACAAATGGCCCAGATGTTAAGTATACCTATCGGCACAGTAAAAAGTAGGCTGCACACAGCCGTCGCCCGCTTTGCGAAAGAGTGGAAAGCAACAGTTGGGAGTAAAAAGAACTAATGAGCTCTCTGAACAACGCGCAGAAGCAACTGCTATTTGATTATTGCATAGGACTGACGACAGAAAACGAAACCGCAGAAGCCGAGGCCCTCATATCCTCCAGCCGGGAGGCCTCCGAGACCTACCACAAGCTCCGCGCAACTCTCGCCCCCCTCGATAGTGTCGAGGCGCAAGATTGTCCTGATAAACTTGCGGAGCGGACCATTGCGCGAATCAGCAGTGCGGCAGACTCAAGTGAGATTAGATTGCAGCAGCTTATTGCCGCGGAGCAGAAGCGGCCGGCTGTCAAGATTCGCTTCTGGCATAACATAGGTGAAATGGCGGCGGTAGCGGCGATAATTATCTTTTTGGCGGGTATTCTGTTTCCTCCTTTGAGCCTGGCCCGCCAAAAATATTGGCAGCAGCGATGCCAGATGCAGCTCGGCAATATCTTCCAGGGAGTGACACGCTACAGCGCTGATTACGAAGGCAAGCTGCCGGCGGTTATCGGCAGACCCGATACTCCGTGGTACAGGGTCGGCTACCAGGGCCGGGAAGATTACTCAAATACCAGGTCGCTGTGGCGGTTAGTCAAAGGCGGCTACGTGAAAAATCCCGCCGACTTTGTGTGTCCCGGCAGAAGTCAGGGACGGGCATCGCAGCTCGATGCCGCGAAGGTGCAGAGTTATAACGATTTTCCCGCCAGGAGATATGTCACCTACAGCCCGCGGATAATCTGCACAAAGGCCGCAAATGGTTTCTCACTGATGCGAGAGCCGTTAATGGCGGATTTGAATCCGATTTTTGAAAACCTGCCGCAGGAGATTACTTACGAGATTAAGCTGCGGCTGAATGATAAATCATTTTCCATCAATAGCACAAACCACAGAGGTCACGGCCAGAACGTTCTGTTCGGCGACGGCAAGGTCCAGTTTATAAAGACTCGCCAGGTTGGCGTCACTGAGGATGACATCTTCACGCTGCGAGAGATGCAGCCGGGCTGCGAAGTGAATGGCGACGAGGTGCCTTCCTGCGACACCGATGCGTTCCTTGCGCCGTAGCTCGTGATTCGTATCTCGTATTTCGCATATCGTATTTCGTTCCTCCTATTTCAGATTTTCCGCTATGACTTCCTGGCGGACCAATACATCCTGGCGGACTATCCGCTGTGCTTGATGCTTGTGTTTCGTGACTTGAGCTCTCTCCTTCTCATCCCAAGTCGCACCTGTTAATTTTTTGACAAAATGGTATGCATTATGTTATAATATAGACGTCGCTACAGGAAAGCACTTCGGAGGTATAGAAACAGGAATGAAAGAAAGATTGATAGAGACTGTTGTTTTGTTGGCGTGCTTTGTTTTGCTAAACCCATCTGCCCCCGCGGGCGGTTTAGCGCCGCAGGACCTGAGCCGCAATATATGCGATGTCCGGCTCGCACAGGAATATCCTGACACTGCTGCGACGGAGGCAGACGACAGTATAGCCCTGCTTTCTCCACGGATTCCGGGTGATTTGAACGGTAATTATCGGGTGGATTTCAGAGACTATGCGGTGCTGGCCGGTGGCTGGCCACATAGTTACGATTATAACGACCTGGCGGTTTTATCGCGTGACTGGTTGTCGGACTCGACTGTCGGGCAAAGCGCGGTGGTGACAAAGGTTTATCCGGACAAGGCACGCTATAACCCTGGTGACGCGGCTACGCTATCTGTCGAGCTTTCTAATGGGCCGGCAGGTGTGTTCCGCGGCGTGCTGGCGCTTAGCATAAGCCGGGTTGGCGACATTGTATTCTTTAGCAGGCGAGCTGTTACACTTTCGCCCGGTGCCACAGCTACATTGACGTTCACCTGGCCTACACCACCCTGCGACTTCCAGGGCTACCTTGTGGAAGCGAGACTTACGAATGGCTCTTTTGCCGCTGGTGCGATTGACGTTTCCAGCGATTGGCGGCGCTATCCGCGATATGGTTACATTACGGAGTTTTACGAAGAGCAGCCGGAGCAGCGCGGCATCGACATATTCAACCAGCTTGCTCGAAACTATCACATCAATTGTGTGCAGTTCTACGACTGGATGTGGCGGCATGAGAATGTTATCCAGCGTATCGGCCCGAATATCGTGGACCCGTGGATTGACTGGCGCGGCGCACACATTTCATATTCTGTTCTGACGGACATGGTTGCCGAGACGCACAGCCGGAACATTGCGGCTATGCCATATTTTCAGATTTACATCGGTTTGGATGGGTATGAGCAGGTTTCCGGTGTCAGCCGGCAATGGGGTCTGTTTTCCGACAGAAACCATACAAACCAGTTTCGCCACACTGCGGGGAGCGTGAACTTTTGGGTTTTTAATCCAGTCAATGTGAGCTGGCAAAATCATTTAATTAACGAATATACCGATGCGCTGCTGAGCGTGGGTTTTGACGGGGTTCACCTCGACCAATTAGGTAACATCGGCGGCGGGACCTACTACGACTACAATGGCAACTTTGTTGACCTGGCCAACAGTTTCTCCCCGATGATTAACCTTTCTAAGAGCCACCTTGATTATCTTGAAACGCAATATCCCGGTCTGGCCGGACATGATGGACTTACTTTCAACATAGTAGATGGCGGTGTGGACTACTGGGGCGTGAACGATGTGGTCCGCAACAGCCGGGTGGATTTTCTCTATAGCGAACTCTGGAATAACGGCACATACAAGGGCGTTTATGACTTTGTGAAAAAATCGCGTGCCGAGGCCGGCGGCAAGGCGATGGTGCTTGCCGCTTATGTGAACCGCTACGAGGACACCGGTGGTTACTTTGACAGTGACAGTGTGCGATTAGCCGATGCAGCGTTTTTCGCCAGTGGAGCTTTTCATATCGAGCTTGGTGACGGTGACCAGATGCTCGGCAACGAGTTTTTTCCGAACCGCTCCAGGCAAATGGCCCCTGAGCTTAAATCAGCGATGAAGGATTATTACGATTTCATTACGGCTTATGAGACGCTGCTATTTGCGCCGGAATTGGGGGTGGGCGACGGGGGCTTACAATGGATTTCTATCGCAGGGCAGCCGCTTTCCGGCAACGGTTCAGGCAGTACAATCTGGTTTCTGACCCGCCGGTCAAGTGAGTTTGAGGTGCTGCACTTAATCAACCTGATTGGCAATGACGACCAGTGGCGCAACGTCGCCGGCAGTCCGCCTTTGCTGACTAACTTATCTGTGAAGTATCGTCTCGGTCCTGACGCCATCGTGAAAAGAGTGTATTTGGCCTCGCCCGATTTAGAACACGGCGTAATGCAAACGCTGCCTTATGTTGCCGGTTCCGACAGTCAAGGCGACTTTATTTCCTTCACGGTGCCGAGCGTGGCCTACTGGGACATGATTTACTTTGAGCGTTCGGTGACACCGCCGCCGGGTGGCCGCTACGAGGCCGAGGACGCCGTCAAGCTTGCGGTGTCTGTAAACACCGACCACAGCGGCTACTCAGGCACCGGTTTTGTGGACCAATTCGGCAGTGCGGGCGATAGTGTTTCATTCGTCATTGTTGTGCCTGCGGACAAGGAGTATCTACTGCGGTTCCGCTATGCCAACACTACCGGCTCGACTGCCACACGGAAGACATTCGTTGACGGCGACTATGCAGGCAGTGTGTCATTTCCCACGCTGGCCAACTGGGACACCTGGGCTGCTGCACCTCTTAGTGTGCGGCTAAAGAGCGGCGTTCACCAGGTTGTCCTGTACTTTAGCAGTAGCAGCAGTGGAGCCATTAACCTTGACTATCTCGATGTGAGCGCGACTCCATAATAAACGGCAACGGCTTGAGGGGGTCGTGGCCTGTGGGCCGTGATTAGTCGTTGGTTGTGAGTCGATAGTAGTTCGTAGTTCGTGGTTTGTATATCGTGTTTCGTATATCATATTGCAATCGCGGACTCAAAACACAAGGCATTTACGATTTGCTCCGCCCTGACTTCTTTGGCGGACCAAACGCTGCACGCTCGTTATAGATTATTGCAAGGAAAACCTTCCCCTATGAAGCGTTCCACCCATTGGTCCTTTGGATAGAATGTACCGGGTAGGGGTCACCTTGATGAACCTGCACCGCTTCGTGAGCACGACAAGGGGGCAACAGGAACAGCTATTCCTCATCTGTTTTGTTGGCCCTAAGAGATAACGGCGGGGAGATTTCAAACGTGCCATGGTCAAGGTCGATTGTGACGGTTGCGCCGTCGGCGAACGTTGTGCGATGTTTTCGAAATGACTTATCGAGGAACTCGTGGTTTGTCATTTCCAGAAGCCCGACACGCCCTGGAGACGAGCAACTGAATAACAGCATTTGCAATCCTGCGCTTACCGCTGTAGAATTTTTGCTGATGTCCACGAAATTCAACAACGCAGTTGTGTCCGTGTTGTTGGCGGCATGGCTGCTCTTGTGCTCCCCGCCGATGAGCCAGGCCGCTCTGGTCCTCAATGACCCCCTGCAGGGCGCCACGCTCGGCACGCCGCAGGGGCACAACCTGGACGGTGCGATCGACTTCATGCGCATCGCCCGCGGCACGCTGGCCAACGCGAAGACGACGATCGATGAACTCTACGCGTGGGAGTTCAACGGGCCGTTCCTTTACGACTTCACCGGCCGCGAGCGTCCGGCCGATGGCGGAGAAGCCGGCGCCATTGGCGATGTCGCTCTTGGGCATGTTCGGGCGGCCACGTACGTGGTTGACCAGGCGGCCCCCGGCGCGGCCGACACCAACCCGGGAACTGAGGAGAAGCCCTTCAAGACCGTGCAGCACGCCGCCGATGCGGCCAAGCCGGGCGACACCGTCTACGTCATGGCGGGCAAGTATGACGAACGGGTCAAGGTGAAGGCCGGCGGCACGGAGGGCAAGCCTGTCGCCTTCGTGGCGATGCCCCGGCGCTCGGCGACCGTGGGCGGCTTCGACCTGGAGGCGAGTTACATCCGCGTGGAGGGCTTCGAGATCACGGCCGACAAGCCGGCCACGGCCGTCCAGGTGCGCGCCAGCCACTGCGAAATCCTGGACAACTACATCCACGATATGATGGCGGCGGTCAACGGGACGGTCGGCAAGCCGAGCCCCGATGGCAATACTCGTGACTACTCCGCGGTGGCGCACAACCGAATCGCCTACAACAAGGTCTACCACAGCGAGTACGGCTTCATCCTGGGTGGCGAGGACTGGCTGGTGGAAAACAACGAAGTCAGCCGCCTTGTCATGTACGCCCCGGGTAACAAGAACGACGACTGCGATTACTCGCGGTTCTTCGGCAAGGGCTGCGTCCAGCGGTACAACTACTACCATGGCACGCTCACGTCGGAGATCAAGGTCGCCCACGTGGATTGCATCCAGACGTTCATGAACAACGGTGGGATGGCGCAGGATCTGCTCTTCGAGTTCAACACATGCTTTGACTGGGGCCAGGGGGCCATGGTCGAGAGCGCACCGTACATCGGCAGCGTGCGGAACTGGACCTTCCGGCACAACATCTACTCTTCCAAACTGCCGACCTACAAAGGGGCGTGGGGGCTGGACATCATCCAGACGCCCGACGTGACGATTGAGAACAACACCTTCGCCGGGATCACCTGGTGCGGGGTGGGGCTGCGGGGCAAGGAATCGACCAACGGGCAGATCCGCAACAACATTTTCTGCGAGGCGCAGCGGGCCGTTGTCGATGGCGACAGCGACTTCACCCCGGCCAAGCCGGTGGTCGAATACAACCTGACGTTCAAGACCGCGCCGCTCGCGGACGAGAAGAACATCAACGGCAAAGACCCCATGCTTGTGGACGCGGAGAGGCGGGATTTCCGCCTGAAGAAGGGCAGCCCGGCCATCGGGGCGGGCAAGGGCGGCGTGACGATCGGGGCCCTGGAGTACCCCAACGTGTATTACGTCGATCCTCGTCACCCTGCCGCCGTGGATGAGCCAGCGTGGGGCTATCCGGCCGTGCCGCTGGCGAGTCTGGCCAAGGCGTGCGCGATCGCCCAGCCGGGAGAAACGATCGTGCTGCGGGGCGGAGTATATCGCGAGGTCTTGGCCCCGAAAAACGACGGCGTGACGGTCCGCGCCATGAAGGGTGAGAAAGTGACTATCAGCGGGGCGGACCTGATCGAAGGCTGGAAGCGCGAGGTGGACGGCAGTTGGTCGGCGACCCTGGCCGCCGAGCCAAAGAAGCTGCTGCGCGACGGCCAGCCGTGGAGCGAGTTCAGCTATGACAAGGCAGCCAAGCGAATCATGGTGAAATCGGGCGGCGACCCTCGGCTGCACCTCTTCGAGACGGTCCTGCGGGAGCAGGGCATCGACCTGGTCGGCAAGAAGGACGCAAAGATTGAGGAGATCACCGTAGTTGACACACTGAAGGCGGGCGCGGCGAATCCGTGAGGGGACAGGTGGGATGTCGAATCAGCTGCGCATCGGTTGAGCGGACGATCGTGGCGGACCTGGCCACAGTGCATTTCAGCCGCGACACGGGCACGATTGAAGACGGCTGGCTCCCCGTGCGCGATTGTTACCGCGCGGGAAATCTGCCGGGCGTGCCGCCGGTGAACGTTGTGCGATGTTTTCGAAATGACTTATCGAGGAACTCGTGGTTTGTCATTTCCAGAAGCCCGACACGCCATAGAGACGAGCAACTGAATAACAGCATTTGCAATCCTGCGCTTACCGGTGTAGAATTTTCGCTGATGTCCACGAAATTCAACAACGCAGTTGTGTCCGTGTTTTTGGCGGCATGGCTGCTCTTGTGCTCCCCGCCGATGAGCCAGGCCGCTCTGGTCCTCGATGACCCACTGCAAGGCGCCACGCTCGGCACGCGCTCGGGGGGCGCATTTATCGCGGGGGGATGGCAGGTCACGACCAAGGACGACACGATTTACTGGCACGTGCCGACCATCACCAACGGCGCGGCGGAGTTCGACGTGCGCGGGCTGAATCCCAACGAGGGCCGCGCCGGAATGGAGGACAAGACCGAGTTGTTCCACATGTACGACTACACGTTCGGCAACTCGGACATCAACTACAACGGCGGCTACCGCGAAAATCCGTTCAAGCATTTCGTGCGCAAAATCGGCTGCCTCGACGCGGCCAAGGTCAATGCGATGGAAATCGTCTGGCAAATCCAGCCCAACTATGTCGAGCCGGACACGACGAAGCTCTCATGGAGCTCGAACACGACGTATCATTTCCGCGAAGAATGGGGCCCCGACGGCGAGGGGAACGCCTCGCTGAAGGTCTATCGTGACGGCGTGCTCCTGCTCACCACGTCGGTGGCGGGCACCTGGAATCCTGCAGGGCACAGCGTGCGCATTGCGGCCAGTCCGCGGCGAGCGGCGGATGCGGGCGCGCCCCTCGGGGCCATCTTCAGCAACGTCAAGGTGTGGGACCTGTCGAGCACGACACGAGGAGCGCCAACGGTGACGCAACCCGCTAATGGCGAGACGGTGAACAGCCCCGTGGTCTTTGTCCGTTGGAGCGGCGACAGCCACACGCGCTATCAGGCGCGCGTGACGGGCGTGAATGACCCGGACTCCGCCGTCGCGTGGGACTCAGGCGAAGTCGGCTCCGACCGTGACTTCGCGTGGACCGGGCCGCTGCCGAATCTCACCACTTACAATGTTTTTGTCCGACTTGGTGATACAAGCAAGTGGGGGCCATGGAGCGCGACCGGGCGCACGTTCCGGGTGGACACGAGTTTCGTTCCCAGCGGCGCGAACCTGGTTCGCCTGGCCGGAAAATCATTGCGCGACAACAACGGGGCTTTCCTCGGCCTGGGCGCGTCGTATTTCCAGGCCCTGCGCCGGGCGAAGTACGACCGCGAGCGGTTGAGCAGCGACCTGGCCCTGCTGTCGGCAAAGGGATTTAACTACGTGCGCATCCTTTCGATGGTGAGCTGGGATGGGCTGGAGATTGCGCCGGTGAGTTTCACCAACAGCGCCGGCCATCCTGTTCAGGGTTGGCCCGATTACTGGCAGCAGTTTCGCGACTTACTCGACCTTGTCGCGCAGCATGGCTTGCGAGCCGAGGTGACTGTTTTCGCGGACGCCCAGTACGTCATGCCCAGCAAGTCCGCGCGGCAGGCGCACCTGGACGGCATCCTGACGAACATTGCAGGCCGCGAGCACAAGATTCTTCATCTCGAAGTGGCGAACGAGGCCTGGCAAAACGGGTTCCCCGGCGCCCAAGGCGTGGCGGACCTGCGCGAGTTCACGCAATATCTGGCGGATCGCACGAGCGTGCCAGTGGCCATCACGTCCAACGACGACACAAGCGACGCGGGCATCGCTGCGCTTTACGGCGGCAGCGCGGCGGACCTGGCCACAGTGCATTTCAGCCGCGACACGGGCACGATTGAAGGCGGCTGGCTCCCCGTGCGCGATTGTTACCGCGCGGGAAATCTGCCGGGCATGCCGCCGGTGAGCAGCAACGAGCCGATTGGACCGGGTTCATCGGTGAGTTCGGAGAACGACCCCATCGAGCTCTGCGCCGCCGCGGTCTTTGCTTACATCGCCAATCTGCCGGCCTACGTGTATCACTCGCGCGCGGGCGTGTATGGTTACGTGAATTGCTGTCCGCCTTCGGGCGGCGAAGTGCGCTTTGAGAACACGGCCGGCATCAATGCCTATCAATACCTCCGCCAACTGCTGCCGCCCGACCTGGCCAGCTGGGTGCGCAACGACGGCCTCGAATCGAGCGCGCCTTTCACCGTGTTCTGCAACGGCCAGGCCAACCGATACTGGCCCGATGTGAGCAGCCCGACCAACGGTTGCGACCGCAACATCGGCAGCGCCAAGGGCCGGGAGTTCGTGTGTTTTCCGATGGGAATACTGGGCGGCGGCGTCCCGCTCCAGGCGCGGCGACCCGTGCGGTTCCAAGTTTTTAATCCGTTGACCGGAGAGGTCATCGAAAATCTGACGCTGAATGTCGGAAGTCAGGTCACGCTGCCGCAAGGGCCGGGCGCCTGGATTCTCAAGGGCAGCTTCCTGGACGTGAACAAGCCGCTCGTGCCGAGGACGCTGGCCGGCAGGTGAGTTTTTAATTTTGAGTTTTGGGGCGAAGCTCAGGGGACATCGCAGGGAGGAATTTCGGAGACAGGGCCATCAAGATGCAGGGCGATGATAGTATCAAGCTCGCTGCGAGAGGTTTGCGGGACAGAGATTTCGATGGATTTGTCCGTTTGTTTGACGGAAACGGCGCCGCCGGTCAAAACAGAGGTCTTTACGATTTTCTTTGGGATGGGCGGCAGCACAATAGTATCGTTGGACCAATTTAGAATGTGGAGGTAAATTATCTTGTTTCTATGCGTGCTTGAACCCCAGGGACCGGGTTTGAACGGGCCGCCGCGGGTTTTGTAAATGCTCCGGCCATATTTTTTGAGCCAGTCGCCCATTTCCCTGATGCGGTCGGCCTGGCGAGGTTCTATTTGGCCGTCGGGCATAGGACCGACGTTGAGAAGCAGGTTGCCGTCACCGCCTGCGACCTGGACGAGGGTGTGGATGCAGTCTTTGAGGGGCTTGAGCTGGTCGTCCGGCTTCCAGGCCCACTGCCGGCAGATAGTCATACAGGTTTCCCAGCGGCGGTCGGCGTTGAATTTGCCGATTTGCTGTTCGGGGGTGTCGTAGTCGCCGGCGAATTGGTCTTTTTCGGTGGTGCCTTCCATACCTGCGCGGCCTTTGCCGACGCGGTTATTGATAATGATGTGCGGCTGCAAACTTTTGACGTACGCATAGAGCGCTTCACCGTGCTCGGAGGTCCAGGTGGGGTCCCATTCTCCATCGAACCAGAGGATGCCGATGGGGCCGTAGTTAGTGAGGAGCTCGCGGAGCTGGTTTTTCAGGTAAGTGACATATCGCTCGAAGACGGCGTCATCGGCGGGACGGGTGTCACCTGCACCTCGCGGCAGATAGTCGGGGTGGTGCCAGTCGATGATGGAGTGGTAAAAGCAGAACTTGATGTTCTGCCTTTGGCACTCGCCTGCAAGCTCCTTGAGGATGTCGCGTTTGAACGGCGTGGAGGTGATGTCGTAGTCGGTGTATTTAGAGTCGAAGATGCAGAAGCCATCGTGGTGTTTGGATGTGATTACGATGTATTTTGTGCCTGCCGCTTTGGCGAGACTTACCCAGTCGGCAGCGTTGAATTTTGTGGGGTTGAAATCTTTGTAGAGATTGTCATAGACATCGATGGGAATTTCTCTGCCGCGGGACCAGCCGATTTCGGTGCCTTTTAGACTGACGGGGCCCCAGTGGATGAACAGGCCGAATTTGCCGTCCCGCCACCACTGCATATCCTCCTGCGTGGTGCGAAGGTCCGGCAATGGCTTTGTAATGCCGGCAGTGTGCAGTTCTTTATGGGAACAAGATGTAATTAAACATAGCAAAATCGCCGAACGAAGTATGAAAGACCGTTTATTGTATCGCTCTTTAGGCATAATTTTTCCTTTCTTTTGTGAGGATTATACACTGGTGAGGGTTTCGATGCAACGGTTTTGGTCATTTTGTCAACCCGAAATTCCGAGTATTTGTTTGACATTTCTGTCGGGATTTGGTATGTTATCATAAGGAAGGTGGTGAGAAGGTGGTTTGTCTTCATTTCGGCTTTCTCTCCAAAAGAGTCGTTGTCTGATAATCTACGCTGTGAAAAAGCGGCATCGCACGAGGAGGCAGTTGATGCAAAAATTTAAGCCGGGGCTAAAGAAGGGAATCGCGGTGATTTTTGAGGGCGCTCGGATACCGCCAGAGGTTTTGAGCCGGCGGTTTTCGAGCACACTTTTTACGAACCCTGTCGGTAATTTGGGGCCGAGGCCCGGCGCTGATTCGGCGGCGAATACCGCCAGCAACATAGGGACGAGGCCGCTGCCGCCAAGCAGGCAGCTCCCGCTGGTGCGGAATCCTCAGAAGCAGCAGTGGACTGCGCCGCCGCCTGCTCCTCGCAAGCGTTCGAGGATCGCTTCCATTATGAAGGCGTTTAAGGAGATGCCGCTGCGGATTTTCCGTCCGAGGTCGGACAGGCGGCGCGAAGCACAGGTCAAGAACCTTCTAACTTAATTCCAGCCATATAATTTTCACCTCAACAGCCGGTCGCGAAAATCAATTGCGAGGCAATGACCCAATTCTGATAGTGCAGTTTTACCACCAAACCCGAAGTATATTTTGCTGCTGCGGGACAGAGATAAAGTTTTGTAATTTTCGAGATTTCAGGTTAGAATAGAGATGAATTTACGGGTTCGTCAGGCCTGGGCCGGCGAAGATATGGTTCAGGCAGTCTGCCGCATGAAGGTTCTGCGGCATAGGGTCGATAGAAAATAAACGGCAGAGGGCAGAGGAAACATAGCTTTCGAGAAGATGAGTTGAGAGGCGTATGGAGGCGAAAGTGAAGGCTGCTATTGCCGGCGAAGGCCGGGTGTCGGTTGTGCGGGGGTTTGTGCTGACGTTGTTTCTTGTCTCGGGGGCGGCGGGGCTGATTTACGAGGTGACATGGACGCGGGCCTTCGGCGTGGTGTTCGGCAATACGGTTTTCGCGGTCAGCACAGTACTTACTGCGTTTATGCTGGGCCTGGCGGTTGGGAGCTGGCTGTTCGGGAAGATTGGCGACAGGAGTCTGCGTCCGCTGAGGTTATATGCACTGCTGGAGCTTGCGGTGGGGGCGTATGCATTTGCATTTCCGGCTATCTTGAATGTCACGGACATTTTTTATGGCTGGTTTTATCGCAGCTTCACTCCGGGTTTTTATCCGCGTAGTTTAGTTCGGTTCATTATCTCGATTACCATTCTTTTTATCCCGACCGCTCTTATGGGAGGGACGCTGCCTGTCTTGAGCTCCGCCTTTGGCGGATTGGCGGATTTGCGGGGGGGAAAAGGGAGCGGGGCCGGCGTTGGGCGAAGCGTGGGACTGTTATATGCAATCAATACGTTCGGGGCGGTGGCGGGCAGTTTTCTTTCCGGTTATTTGCTGATGAGGATTCTGGGGGTGAGCAACACTATTTATCTTGCGGCTTGTGCAAACATCGCGGTCGGGGTTATAGCGTTGGTTTTGTCTCGCGTGGTGCAGGGCGGCCCGGCGGGCAGAACGTCGGATGGGCGGAAATGGTTCGACGTTGCTCACCATCCTGAGCTTGTCGAAGGAGGGGCAAAGGCACAAACACTGGATGCCCAGAGCGAAATGCGAGATGCGTATCACGGGCTTCGCAGGGAGCGGATAGTTGTTCTTTTGGCGGTTGGGGTGGCGGGATTTTGTGCGCTGGCGCTGGAAGTTTTGTGGACGAGGGTGCTGGTGTTTGTCCTGGGGACGAGCACGTATGCTTTTGCATGTATGCTGACCTGCTTTATCCTGGGGCTGGGGCTGGGCAGCTTTCTTTGCAGCAGGGTTCTGGGCAGAATCAGGAACCCGATTTTTTTGCTGGGACTCGTCGAGTTTCTGACCGCGATTTCGGTGCTGGTATCGATTGCGCTTTTGAGCAAACTGTGGCATATCGATTATGTGCTCATTTTGAAAATGGTTGGAGAGAGGGTTTCGTTCTGGAGAGAGGCGGCGGCGCACTTTATTGATGGCGCGATTGTGCTGCTTGTCCCGGCGGTGCTGATGGGTACGATTTTTCCAATAGCGGTCAAAATCTGCGCCCGGTCCTGGAAGGCGGTCGGCAGGAGGGTGGGCCAGGTCTATGCGTGTAACACGGTGGGCTGCGTGGCTGGGTCTTTCGCGGCGGGTTTTGTGATGGTCCCCTTGTTTGGGCTACGGAATAGCTTTCTAATTATAGCGGCGATTCAGTTGCTGCTGGCGGTTGTGGTAATCTTGCTTTCGGAAAGAGGCCGCGGAGTATTTGCAAAGGTTGCCGTACTTATCTCGGTAGTAATTATTGTGGGCAGTTTTCTGAAGATTCCGCCGGACGTGTTCCTGCGAACGATAAATACCTATCATTATCCGAGCAGGATTGTCTATATGAAGGACGATGCGACAGGGGCGGTTACCGTTCACGACCTGCCCGACGGCGACCGCCTGATTGCCGTTGACGGCGTTGATGTAGCGGGGATGGATTTGATGCTGCGGACGACGCAGAAGCTGCAGGGGTATGCGCCGCTGATTGTGCACGGGAATGCAAAGAAGGTGCTGCAGATAGGCTTCGGGAGCGGCGAGACATCGGGGGTGGGGCTGGGATGGGGCGTGGATGAATACAATATCGTTGAGATTTGTCCGGCGGTTTTTGAGGCCGGAAAGTTCTTTGAGCAAATCAACCACGGGTCGTATAAAGATGCGCGGCTGCGGAAAATTATAATGGACGGAAAGAATTTTGTGAAACTGACCGGCGAGAGGTTCGACGTCATTATGAACGATTCGACCTATCCGGGGACGACCGGCAGCTCGGCGCTTTACACGTATGACCACTTTAAGGAGTGCCGCGAGCACTTGAACAAGGGTGGCGTTCTGTCGTGCTGGGTGCCGCTGGACCTTCGGCCGGAGGATTTTCAGATAATTGTGCGGAGCTTCCAGGCGGTGATGCCGTATTGTTCGCTGTGGATGGGCCAGAACACGCTCAATAAGCACGCTGTATTGCTGGGAACGCTAACTCCGATGCGGATGGATTTTCAGCACACAAAGGAATTGGTGGACAGGCCGAACATCGCAGCAGACCTGGCGGAGGTGAACATTCATTCGGTCTATGACCTTCTGGATTGCTTTGTGGTCGGTGAGGATGGGCTGCGGAAGATTGGGGGCAATGGGCCGCTCAATACCGATGACAAGCCTTTTCTGGAGTTTGATGCGGCGATTAAGCGGGACATCGAAGGATGCTGGATTGCTATAATGGAGTGGATTAGCGACAATTATCTGCCGGTGAATCAGTACGTTACGAATCCGGGGCGAAGCGATGAGGAGTCGCGGCAGGTAAAAAACACGCTGGAACAGTATTCGGTCTGCACGATGCACACGCTGCGAGGATTTTTGGGGCTTCTGCAGGGTGACGGCGAAATTACGCATTATGAGTTTGATGAAGCGGTGAAGGCCAATCCGCAGGATAAGGACGTGAACAGTTGTCTTAATGAATTGAAGGACGAGACAAAGGCGCTGGAAGAAGCGGTGATGCAGGCGCCGGCGAGCGCGGACCTGCGGTCGCGGCTGGCAAAAAGGTATCTGCTTTTGCTGGATTATCGGAATGCCGCCGAGCAGTATAACAGCTTCCTGCAGTTGCAGCCGGGCAACGCTGCGGCGTGGAACAATCTCGGAATATGTTATCAAGGGCTGGAGCAGTTTGATAAGGCGGCCTGGGCGCTTGAGAGGGCGATTGCCTGTGACGGACGAATGGCGGGGGCTTATCATAATCTGGCGGGGGCGTATATGCGGCTGGGCAGGTTCGCGGCGGCGGTCGTAACCCTTGAGAGGACTATTTCGATGTGCGCCGGGCCGCAGAAAATTTACGTTTACGACAGACTCGCCTCGGCATACCTTATGCAGAAGGATTATAATCGGGCGATGGGAGCGATTGATAAGGCGCTGGAGCTGGCGGGCGGCGAGCCTGCGTTGGTGAAGCATCTGCAGGAGCGAAAGGCGGCGATAAAACGAGCGGCGGAAGGAAAACAGGAACAGAATTAGGAGTCAAGGGTTTAGCGTATAGCGGCGTTAGAACAGCCCACAGCATACCCCACAGTACCGCCGGCTAATTTGTGTTGTGTGGAAATGCTGCTATTGTTAGAATCTCTGTTCGAGAACTAAAAACGCCGGATTAGTTAGAGTATGAAGCTGAACATATTTTGTATTGGTGACATAGTTGGTAGGCCGGGCAGGCGAATCATCGCCGAGAAGCTAAAGTCCCTGGTTAGAGAGCTGGACATTGATTGCGTGATAGCCAACGCCGAGAACGCCGCCGGCGGCTCGGGCCTGACGCCGCAAATCTATGAAAAATTACTCCGCTACGGCGTGAACCTGGTCACGCTCGGCGACCACGCTTATCGCAAAAGGGAGATAATCACGGTCCTGGAGACAACCGAGAATATCGCCCGGCCGGCAAATTTATCCGAGCAGGCAGCCGGCAGGTTTTTTGGCGTTTACAAAACCAGCAAAGGCCCAACCGTGGCGGTAGTCTCTCTTATAGGCCGGGTCTATATGAAACCTGCGGACTGCCCATACAACGGGATTGACAAAATTCTGCCGCAGCTCCAGAACAAAGCCGACATCATCATCGTCGATTTTCACGCCGAAGCCACCAGCGAAAAGCTTGCTATGGGATATCACCTTGATGGCCGCGTCAGTCTGTGCTTTGGCACCCACACTCACGTTGTAACAGCCGATGAGAGAATCCTGCCCAAAGGCACCGCATACATTACCGACATAGGGATGACCGGAGCACTGGAATCGGTGCTCGGAAGAAATATTGAAAACGTCCTGAAGTCTTTTAGAACGCAGATGCCGTTTCCATTTGAAGTTGCGACCGGCGATTTGAGAATGAATGGGATTCTGGTGACTATTGACAGCATCACAAAAAAGGCCGAGCGGATTGAGCGAGTCAAAATCGACACGCAACTGGCCGATTCGACCGGCTACGACAGCGATGACGGCAAGCCGGAATACTATAATACGTTCTAACTGCGCAGAAAAATACAACCGCTGAAGGACGCAGAGAGGCCCTTAGTTTACCGCCCCATTATCGACTTCCGTGACGTTTTCGGTGGTGGTGACATTTACTGTGACGCAGGCAACCAGGAACCGCACCGCAGATTCCGTATTGTTCTCCAGGTTTTGCAGCTCGCCATCCAGAGGTTTCTCAATAAGCTGTGACCAGGTTCCTGTGAAGTCCCCTTTCATCAAGTCCCCAACGACCTGAATCGGTGTCGGCATATCGCCTTCGCCGGCAGTTCGGCCTTCCTGCCTTTTTGACACAAACAGAACGGCCAAGAGAACAACCAGGGCCACGCACGCGGCCACTGCCACAGGCCACAGCCTGACTGCAATCTTTTGCGTGCCTGCCCGGCGATATGGAACAGCCCTCAGAATCCGTTCGTTCAATCGCGGCGGAATCCGGCCATCTGAAACTGCCGCCTCACTTTTTAAACCATAAGCCAGCGACACACACCCATTGTAAAACTCCCGGCAGTCCGCACAGCGTCGAATGTGCTTTTCAACGGCTCGCGAAAGCCTGCCGCCGGAGTCCATAGCCATCGAAATTTTCCACTTAAAATAAGAGCAGAACATTATGCACCTTCCGCTTTCAGAACAGGTAATTGTTCATTTTGCGGCGCCCCACCCGCCACTTTATTCTCTGCCGCTATATTTCGCAGACGCTGCGCCAGATTCACCCTCGCACGATAAAGAGTCACCTTGACGCCGACCTGCGTCTTTCCCAAAACCTTCGCTATCTCCTTTATCGGCATTTCCTCTGCGTATCTCAGCCACAATGCCCTGTACTGGCCCGCCGACAAAGTCCTGGCCACCACCCACAAGCCCTCCTGCATCTCCTGCTGCGAAGCCGCATCCGCCGGTTCGATGCTGCCGGCCCCGGTCTCACCAATGCTCTGCCGACGCTTCAAACTGCGATAACGGCTGCTTGCCAGGCGGGCCGCTATCGTAAAAAGCCAGGTCGAAAACTTCCATGAATTCCGATACCTGTGGATGTTCCGATATGCCTTGACAAATGTATCCTGCACAAGGTCCTCGGCATCCTGGACATTGTAGGTCTTATTATGCAGGAACTGGTAGAGCCGCGCACCATAGCGCTCTACCAGCTCCTCGAAACTTTCTTTGCAGCCCTGCTGCGACCGCAAGGCCAGCTCTTCGGCGTTCAACACCTGTAATTCAAGCGGCCGATAACAGGACGTGTTCAGTGCGTCTGGGTCTGGGCGCCCGTTTGCTGGCTTTTCTCCCATTGCTCTTTCAGAAACTGAAAAATCGACTCGGAGGTTGTTTCAAAATGGACGGAAACTATGTTCTGAGCACAGGACAGTTTGGTCTTCTGTGCCATTTCGGCCAGCCGGGGTTTTTCCTGTCCGGCCAAAGCCGTATAGGCGACAATGCCTTCGAGCACCTTGTTCACGCTCTGCGCCGCCTCCTCGGACTTCGCCACCAGGCCCAAATCGATATAAAACTTGCCTTCGGTCTCGCCGATGACCAGACTGAGCCTGTCGGCTTGCCTGAGCACAGCCGCCTGCTCTTCCTGGCCGGCCATGTCACCTACTCCATTGGCAGCCGCCTGGAAAAAGACGCCCTGTGCGCCTGCCGGCATTGTGGTGAATTGACCTTCTGTTGCACTTTGCGCGGCGCCCTTGAGAACATCTATCGCCTGTTTTACCGAATCCACCCCGGCGCTCATAACCACGATTTTGTCCTGATAGAAGCAGCCATACATCATAAAGCTATTGACTACTTCGTTATGTTTCCTTTCTTCGTGCAGCCAGCCATGTATCGTAATGTCACCGTGTGCAACTTCCTTGTGCTGCGGATTCATCCGCACAAGCGCTTCCAGTTTTTCCCTATTGAAATTACCATCAATCAAAACGACGGCTTTTTCGCGATCCTTGCCATTTCCGTAAACCGTCACGTCGCGGACATCATTAAGCGGATGAAAGGAAAAGACCTGGGCGAAATTCACCAGTTTTTCCTCAATGCCCTGAGTGACCAGCTCCTGCCGGATAAGCTTTCCGAGCTGGGAGCTATTAAACCGCTCGTAGTTGGCGTGAACCACCCAGTTGGCGGTAGCGCTGACCTGATTTCTCGACAACGGCCCGCCAAACGCGGTGGTCACCAACAATAGACCCACGACCAACATTACAATTGACTTTCTCATAATTTTAGTCCCTTTCCATTTTATAAAATTTTGGTCTCATTTTCCTTAAAATTTAACCTATTTTGGGCTTTGTGTATTGCAACACAGCTTTGCCGCGACTTCGCCCACTTATACGCCTCGCACAAGTAAAAGGTTACAGCGGTTTTTGCTTGCATTTCTCTGCGGGGAAAGGGTATAATTTACTTACATTCGAGGATACACCCTAGTTTGCTCGCGCATTGAGAAACAAATTTGCAATCAGGATGCAAAGAATGGAAAAGGTTATCGCGCTATTGGCTGCAATTTTTGTATTTAGTTTGTGCAGTCCTGCGAAAGCAACACTTGATGCCCCGCCGGTGGTCTGGCAAAAGACCCTCGGCGGTAGCGATAGTGACTATGGCCGGTCGGTTCAGCAGACCACCGACGGCGGTTTCATAATCGCAGGCAGCACCCACTCCTTCGGTGAAGGTTACTATGGCGATGTTTATCTTATAAAGACCGATTCAGCGGGGAATAAAATCTGGCAAAAAACCTTCGGCGGAAGCAAGGATGACTCTGGCGATTCGGTTCGGCAGACCACCGATGGCGGCTTTATAATCGCAGGCTCAACTTGTACCTTCCGCGAAGGTTCCGGTGATGTTTATCTTATAAAGACCGACCCCAATGGAAATAGCCAGTGGCAAAAGACCCTCGGCGGAAGCAAGGATGACGGGGGCTATTCGGTTCAGCAGACGACCGATGGCGGTTTCATAATCGCCGGCGGAACCCAGTCCTTCGGCGCGGGACGAGATGTTTACCTTATAAAGACCGATTCAGCAGGAAACCTGGTCTGGCAAAAGACCTTCGGCGGAGAAAATTCTGACGGGGGCTATTCGGTTCAGCAGACCACCGATGGCGGGTTTATAATCGCTGGATACACTTACTCCTTCGGCGCAGGTGGGTTAGATATTTATCTTATAAAGACCAACCCAAATGGAAATAGCCAATGGCAAAAGACCTTCGGCGGAAGCAGTAACGACTGTGGCTATTCGGTTCAGCAGACCGCCGATGGCGGTTTCATTATCGCCGGCGGAACCCAGTCCTTCGGCGCAGGTAGTGAGGATGTTTACCTTATAAAGACCGATTCAGATGGAAACGAGGTCTGGCAAAAGACCTTCAGCGGAAGCGACGGTGACGTTGGCAATTCGGTTCAGCAGACGACCGATGGCGGTTTCATAATCGCAGGCAGCACCCACTCCTTCGGTGCAGGTTACTATGGCGATGTTTATCTTATAAGGACCGATTCAGCGGGGAATCTACTCTGGCAAAAGACCTTCGACGGAAGCTCTGTGGACTACGGCTTTTCGGTTCAGCAGACTGCCGATGGCGGTTTCATAATCGCTGGTTGTACTTCCTCCTTCGGCGCAGGTAACGACGATGTTTATCTTGTAAAAGTGGGTTTTGAGGGCTGCGAGCGGTGGGATTTTAACTGCGACAGGAGTGTGGATTTCTTTGACTTCGCGGAGTTTGCTGAACATTGGCTGGAAGAAAAATAGCGTTTAGCGTACAGCGGATAGTTCGCCAAGAAGTTGGGGCGGATTGATTTCCGATTTACTCCGCCAGACAACGGCGGACCTTTGGGATTTGCGATTTTCGATTTAGAAATAATGTAGAATCACAAGGAAATGGTTGGACGGTTTTCTGACTGCTGACTCAACTCGTTCATAAAGTCGCATCTGCTAACGCCGGCTGGAGTTTAATGTCAACGCCTGTCGGAACTCGTAGTGAGAACACCGATCCTTTGCCTACCTCGCTGGTTACGCAAACATCCCCACCGAGAAGATGCGCCAACTGTCTGGTGATAGCCAGCCCCAGGCCTGTGCCTCCAAATCTGCGCGTGGGCTCGTCATTCGGCTGCACATATTTTTCTATCGATTGCTGCTTCTCGGGCGGGATGCCAACCCCTGTATCCTCAACATCAAAACGGATGTACGGTTTACCGTCAGACTCCTCCACAGAAACATTCACATACACATGTCCTTTTTCAGTGAATTTGACAGCGTTATCTATAAGATTAATCAGACATTGGCGCAGCCGAGCGAAATCAGTGCGTATCTGTGCAGGCAGCTCACCACATCGCATAATCTCGAATCTCAGCTCTTTTTCCATTGCCGCCGGCCGCATTAAAGACTCAGTAATAGCAAGCAGGCAGCTCAAAGAGCCGTCGCTAATCTGAATATCAACTCCGCCGACCTCCAGCCTCGAAAAATCAAGGACGTCGTTTATCAACCGCAGAATATTTTCGCTGCTTTCGCGAATGATATCCGCATAATGCCCCTGCTCATCCGTGAGGTCCTGCTCCGCCAGGACCTGGCTGAAACCTATAATCGCATTTAACGGCGTGCGTATCTCCTGACTGATATCGGCGAGGAATTCGCTCTTGGCCAAATCGGTTGCCTGCGCCTTCTGTGCCAGTGTATTGGCCCGCTCGACCGCCGCCTCAAGCTCTTTATTTACCTTCTCAATCTCCGCCTTTGTCTTTTCAGCTTCCTCATTAGCCCGTTTCATCTCTTCTATCGCCCGCTTCTGCTCGGTAATATCGATAGTCGAACACATCATACAGAGGGGTTTGCCGGCTTCGTCCCTGACCATATTCATCGAATATCTCGCCCAAAAACTCGAACCATCCTTTCGCCTGGCCGCTCCTTCGCCCACCCAACTGCCCCCAGTCCGCAGCGCTTCCATCGCCTTCGGTGCGTCTTCGCAATTCTGGCAAAACTCCTGGCCGGGCCTGCCCAGGACCTCGCCAACATCGTTGTATCCCCACATCCTCACGAAGGAATCGTTTGCGTATATCATTTTGCCCTCGAGGTCGGACATCGAGATGGCGTTGATAGATGCTGCCAGGGCGCTGCTTTTTACTCGCAACTCTTTCTCCATTTGCTTTCGCCTGGTAACATCCCGAATTATGCCATTAAGGCCTACAATCTGCCCGTCTTTCTTAACCGGCGACACATCAATCTCCATAAGGACAATTCGCCCGGCCTTGTCTTTTTGCCTCACCTCAAAATCCCGTATGGTTTCACCCGCCAAAACCCTGGCGATTGCTTCCATTGCCCTCGGCAGGTCTTCGGGAGGGGTAGTTACTTCTATATGCCTGCCAATCAATTCATCGACCTGGTATCCGTATAGTTCGCACACGCCTGGATTGATATACTCTATGTGACCGCTGCTGCTGAGGCGAAACACTATATCAGGCGATGCCTCTAAAAAGCTTCTGAACTTCTCCTCGCTCTGCTTCAGCGTCTCCTGGACCTGTACTTGATTGACACTGCTCTCCGCCATTTTAGCAACTCCTGAAGAAACACCAACATTGTCTGCAACTACGCATAGAACATCCGCGCTACAACAGACACACTCATCTGTCCCCCGTCGAGGAATTGCGTTCCTTCTGACTGCTTGGCGCCCCCGCCGTGCCTCTATTCATCCTGCCCATCCAAATCACCGAGAGTCAGACAGGATGACCCGCCGTTATTGAAGCTGATTATGAGAGTATGATTTTAATAAAATGTCGGCCAAAGTAGATAGCTACTTTCCCGGACAAACAGCGAAATTCCATACTTTTCATATCCACAACAATCCTATAAAGCCGGCCTGAATCTTATCGGACCCCATAATAAGACGTGTAACTATACTTTAGAACCATTCTCTTTATCGGGCAAAAAGCCCCCTTGTCCGGCCGGTGCAAACACTGCGATATCGAGCAATTATTGGAGGAATTGATTGTGTGCTTTCTCCAGGCCTACCGTCGTCGATGGACCGTGGCCAGGGTGAACAATCGTGTCATCAGGCAGGGTAAGAAGCTTCTCCTTTATACCCTTTAGCAACTGTTTTAGACTCCCTCCCGGAAAATCTGTCCGCCCAATCGACTCGGCAAACAGCGTATCGTCCGTAAAAACGACCCCTTCATCCTTCGAATACAAGCAGATGCCGCCCGGCGTGTGCCCAGGTGTATGAAGCACCGTCAGCTTCACACCCCCCTGCTCGACAACACTGCCGTCCTCCAAATAAAAATCCGCCGGGACAGTGCTGAACGCTCCACCCATCATCGCCGAGAGATTGCTGTGCGCATTCTCAAGCATCCCGGCATCAAGCCCGTGCACATACACCTTTATATCCGGATAGCTGTCCCGCAATTCCGCAACGCTGCCGATATGGTCAATATGCCCGTGCGTGAGAATTACGGCAACCGGATTCAAATTATGCCCTTTGATAAAGCCAAGCAGCCTGCCGGCCCCATCACCAGGGTCGATAATCAGACAGTCCCCGGCAGTCTCGCTGCTGCGAAGGACATAACAATTTGTCTCGAAAGCGCCCAAAACAAAGCAGTCAATTTTCATCCGACTACACCCTGAAAACAGTTATGCTAACAGAAATGCGCCCTGCGGTCAAGCCTCTGCTGAATCAGTAATGGAATGGCGAATACTTGCGGCGTAAAGTCCAAAAGTCTTGAATGTTCAGGTTTTGGTTTTAGTCTTTCACGAGGTCTTTCCAAAATATTGTTTACAAAATCGGGTCCAGCCCAAATAATATATGGATGCAATTTAAGAGTTTATTGGCAGTGCAGGAATATAGAAAACGGAGTTCGAAATGAAGCGTAAAATTCTCTTCTCAATATTGTTGCTTGTTGCGGTGGTTCTCATCGGTTGTCGGCCGCAGGTTAAGGAGGCCAAAATATCTTACGACCGGCCTTTGGCTCCCGGTCAGCCTGCCCTGCGGAAGATAACCAATCCTTACGAGATGCCTGATTTGACGATGGCCTGTTTGAACTTGACCGACCTGCGTGCCACCGTCAACAACAGCCTCAGTTACCTTTCAAAGCCTTCGAGCCGGCAGTTCTACCCCTGCGGCGAAATCACCCACAGCCGGGCTGTTGAGAGTCTTCAGGCCTTCGCGCAGCTTCTGGAATCGGGCCTGGTCGGCAAACAGTTGAATGATTCTGTTTTGGCGAAATTTGATGTTTATACGTCGGTGGGGTGCGACGACCGCGGAACAGTCCTGTTTACCGGCTACTACACGCCTATCTTTGATGGTTCCTTAAGCCGCAGCGACCGTTTTGTGTATCCGTTATACCAGCAGCCAGACGATTTGGTGAAAGGGCCTACCGGCGAGATACTCGGCAGGCGCGGCCCCGACGGCCAGATTACTCAGTATCCGCCGCGGGCTGTCATTGAGGCTTCGGGAATGCTCAACGGCAAAGAACTGGCCTGGCTGGGCGACCCATTCGAGACCTACATAGCTCACGTCCAGGGTTCGGCCAAGATAAAACTGCCCAATGGTGAGCTGGCTACTGTCGGCTATGCCGCCAACAACGGTCAAGAGTACCGCAGTGTCGCCGAAGAGCTGGTCAAGGACGGCAAAATACCGTCAGAGCAGATGAGTCTGTCGGCAATGATTGAGTATTTCAAAAAATACAAGGAGCAGGTCAATAATTATGTCCGGCGTAATCCCCGCTTTGTGTTTTTCCGGAAAGAAGATGGTCCTCCTCATGGGAGTCTCAATGAGCCGGTGACGCCTATGAGGACCATCGCGACCGACAAGTCGATTTTCCCGCGGGGATGCCTGGCTTTCATATCCACCACTTTGCCGCGTCAGACGGGTGGCGCGATTGTCAAACAGCCCTACAGCGGCTTTGTCCTTGACCAGGACACGGGCGGGGCAATACGTGCTCCGGGGCGCTGCGATGTTTATATGGGCGTGGGTGACACGGCAGGCAAGCTTGCGGGACAAACATACCAGGAAGGCCGGCTGTATTATTTATTCCTGAAGTCAACTACCGTTATCCCGGAGTATTGAAGTCCTTAAAAGGGTTTTTTGAGGGGCCCGAAAATGGTTAAGAAGACGCTCTTAATAATAATGCTGGTCGTTGTGGTATTTTTGCTGTTTGGCTGCCAGACCGCCCAGGGACTGAAAGGGGACGTCACCTACATCGGTGACAAGACCGCTGAGGTATTTAGCCTGGATTAGGAAATTACCTTGTCCGATCCTGCTGGTGGGAACTGTCTGCGTCTTTATTGCGCCTGCATTTTCGGCCAACGGGTAAAGTCGTCCCATAACATATCACTCCTCCCAAAGTAATCCCGCTCGGCAGTATTCTATTTTACTGCATAAACATTATCGCCGATGGAAAAGCTGGATTTTCCGGCCTTTTTTTGCTAAAATAAGCTGACGGCTTGCCGTGGTCCGGCCCGAATCCTCGGAGGCAGGTTTAGGATGAAAAGGTTTTCATTGATTCTCACATTCGTTTTGTGCGGGGCCAGCGTATGGGCACAGACATTATATGTCCCCACCGTGCAGTACCCTACCATCCAGTCTGCAATTGACGCTGCCAACAACGGCGGTGTAATTGTTGCCAGTCCGGGGACCTATTATGAAAATATTAACTTCCGGGGCAAAGCTATAACCGTGCGGTCTTTGGACCCGAATGCCCCCGGTGTTGTGGCGGCAACAGTAATCAATGGTTCACATTCTTTTGACCCGAACATTGGCAGCGTGGTAACCTTCGGGGGCGGCGAAGACAACAATTCCATTCTGGCCGGCTTTACCATAACGGGCGGCACAGGCTCGTGGCTCCTCGTATCCTGGGAATTCAAGGGCCTGAGATGGAACCGCTGTGGGGGCGGCGTCCTCTGTTACAATATGTCGGCTCCGACTATCACCAGAAACGTTTTTGTCAACAATGTCGCAGGTCAGGGTGGCGGAGTCTATATCTATGGGGACCCTGTTAATTCCAATGACCCACGAGACCCTCCGCTTCATATCAGTCCGCTTATTGCTGATAACACCTTCATAAACAATTCGGCCATCGTCAATCACGGGTTTGCGCCTCCCGATACCAATTATCTGAGCAATGACAACGGCGATGGCGGCGCCATAGTCGCCTTCCAGGGCTGTGATGCCACCATCACAGGTAATCTTATTCGCAATAACCATGCTGATGCATATGGCGGCGGAATTCACTTGCGCCAGTGGTGCAATGGTCTTATCGAAGATAATCAGCTCATCGACAATGACTCTGCCCTCGGCGCAGGACTTCATATCACATACATATCGGCCCCGACTGTTCGGCTGAACCTGATAAAGTGCAACATCGCCGGCGGCCTCGGTGGAGGCGGAATATACATTTACTATCTCTCCCAGCCGATAGTCGATAGAAACATTATCGCCGAGAACACATCGAGTAATGGGGCCGGTATAGGGGTGTATTATGACAGCGCACCGCTTGTTCGTAATAACCTGATATATAAGAATAACAGCGGCGCCGGCATTCGAGTCGTCGGCAGTTCGCCGACGATTATCCACAATACGATAGCAGATAATTATTTCGGCGGTATAGATTGTGACTTCGCCAGCACTATCATTATTGGAAACAATATAATTGCCTCCAACGGACGCGGTTGGGGTATATGGGTTCATAATGGCAGTTCCCCTGTGATAAAGTACAATAATCTCTGGGGTAACCAGTTAGGCACCTGTGGGCCTGATATGCCGGACCAGACCGGAATTAACGGCAATATTTCCGCCAATCCTGATTTTGTCAACGCCGACAGCAATGATTATCATTTAAGCTGCTCCAGCACCTGCATAAATGCGGGCGACCCCGATTACTCCCCCCAGCCAAACGCCGCCGATTATGAGGGCGACAGCCGTCTTATGGGGCAATACGTTGATATAGGCGCTGACGAAGCACAACCTGTATGGAATATCACCAGTGCAGAGCAGTACCAGACCATTCAGCAGGCCATAGATGATGCCAACGATGGTAACGTAGTAGTCGTTACCGTTGGGACCCATACAGGACCCGGCAATCGCGACATTGATTTTCATGGCAAAGCAATCATTCTGCAAAGCAGCGACCCTGACAATTTTGATGTCGTAACTGCAACAATTATTGACTGCAACGGCTCAGATTCCGCCCCGCATCGCGGATTTCATTTCCACAGCGGCGAAGACACTAACTCGGTTTTAGCCGGCCTGACCATTACCAATGGCGGCGGCGTGTACGACGGCGGCGCTATCCGATGCTTGAATAGCAGCCCAACTATCAGAAACTGTATAATAACCGATAATTTTTCCACCGGCCGAGGTGCGGTGTATTGCGGCAACAGCAGCAATCCTGCGATTATTAACTGCACTATCACTAATAATGTCGCCACCGCAGGTTACGGCGCAGGAGTATGCTGCTGGGATTACAGCAGCCCCACAATCCTCAATTGCATTATCACCGGCAACGCTGCTCAGAGCTATGGCCGTCACGGCGGAGGCGTTTACTGCCACAATCACAGTAACGCCGTTGTCGCCAACTGTTTCGTTGGCGGTAATTCAGCCGCTCATCGCGGAGGCGGCCTGGCCGCATACTGGTCCACCCCAACTTTCGTAAATTGCACCGTGGTCGGTAACAGTGCCCTGGAAGGCGGAGGAATCAGCTCATTCAGGGAAAGTAACCCCATAGTAGCCAACTGTACCGTCTGGGATAATAGGGCGCCGGAAGGCCCACAATTAGTCCTTATAAACACATTACGCGTATGGGGGGTCTCTATCCCCACGCAGATGACAGTTCTATTTAGTGACGTCCAGGGGGGGCGGTCTGCCGCCTGTGTCGATAAGGCCTGCATTCTCCAGTGGGGCCAGGGCAACGTTGACGCCGACCCGAATTTTGTTGAGCCGGGCTGCTGGGACGATTCAAACACGCCAGCCGAACCCAACGATGATTTCTTTGTTGTCGGTGATTTTCATATAACGCCGGGTTCAGTCTGTGTTGATGCCGGCGATAATGACTCATTGCCGCCCGCATTGGATACGGACCTTGACGGTGAAGAAAGAATTTTCGCCGGCATTGTTGATATGGGCGCCGATGAGCTTGTTACCAATCCTCTCGATTTGAATGACGATGGAATTGTCGATTACCTGGAGCTGGCTGTCCTGGCAAATGAATGGCTCCAAAGCGGCCCCTGCTTACAGGCCGACTTCCACAAGGATAACGTTATCGACCTGCGAGATTATGCGGAGATGGGCAACCAATGGCTCTGGAAGGGCAGTTGGCATCGATAAGCGGCAAAATGAATGACCGCAGCGTCATCCTGCAAGGCGGACTTCTTTCTTTTTAGCTTCTCGACTCGGTATTGGTCCTATAACCCATTTAGAAAGTTAAGCGGCAATCGTTGTTGGTCGATAAAAAATGGAGCACTGTGGGGGTAGTGCGCTTCCGAACTGTTAGGTGATTTAGTTTCAGCGTGGAAGATGAGCAGAGGGTTTTCGCTCGTTGAGCTTATGATAGTGGTGGCTGTCCTGGGGATTCTCGCGGCGATTGTCGTGCCGCAATTTCAAGAGCACGCGACCATGGCAAGAGGAGCTGTTTCAAAAGACAGTCTTCGCATATTGCGAAGCGCGATTGAGCTGTACACCGCTCGCCACGGCGGAATTCCGCCGGGCTATAAAAACGATAATCCACAGAATCCTCCCGACGGTTCGGACTTCTGTCAACAGCTTGTGGATGGTCGTTACATTTCGGAAATGCCGGAAAATCCTTTCAACAAACGACAGGACATAAAAATGGTCGGAAATAGCGAGATACTTCCGCAAAACGCCGCCGGTCAGTTCGGCTGGATTTATCAGCCGGCCACAAAAACCATCCGACTCGACTGGCCCGGCTCGGATAAAAGCGGAATCTCTTATTACCAATACTGAGCGCTATTTTGGGGCTGCAATTTGTTCTTTGACCTTCTCGAATATTAGCGGTTCGGCAAATACGTCGTTTGCGTCCAGAGGGAAGCGCGGGCCATAATCGCATACCCTTATCCAGTCAGCCGTCCACACTTTTCCGTCTTCAGAGACCTGGCCTATGAACCTGTCGATGCTGTTGCCATCGATGACGTTGTCCTTAAACGCAATGTGGACCTTTTTTACCTCGACGGTTATGAATAATTCTCTATTGTCTGGGATGTATTCGACGATACAATCCCCCGCTTCGTAGGTACTGTAGCTCCCATCTGCCATTTCGACCTTTGTTGTCTTGTTGGGCCTGATTTCAACCTCACCCAGGGGGACCAATGCGGAGGATACGGTTCCGTTGCGTGCCAGGACTATTTTCCACGGGCTGTCCACCGCCTGCCACGTTCCGGCAAGTTCCGCCGGAAATGCCTTCCTGCCGGCAGCCGGGTTTTTTAATGTTTCCTGGCAGTTTACCCCTGCCAGCAGCAGCCCTGCCAGTATGAAAACGATTGCGGTCTTCGACTTCATTGTCAAATACTCCCTATCATTTTCTTTGGCCTGGTTAAATGACAAGGGTATTTTAGCCCCCCGGCAGGACTTTGCAATAAAAAAAACAGGGCAGGTAAAAACCTGCCCCGCTCGTAAGGCTAACTAATAATTAGCGACGTCTTATTTGCGACGACGCAGGAACAACCCACCAAGGCCGAGTAAAGCAAAGGTTATCGGCTCTGGAATCTGGTGGATAACCTGGGTGTCGAGGACACTCAGTTCTGCGTCCACCAAGGTAAGCACTACATCGCCATACCCTTCGCAATGGAACACAAGCCCATCGACGACTTTACCGTTCGGTTGAGTGAACGGCTCGCTGGTATCCAGGATGTCTATCCCAATTATATCAGCGATGCCATGGTATCCCATCTCTTCCAAAATCGGCATTAAATCTGCCTTATCGGGGGAGGGTACACTAACGAGAGTTTGCTCCCACGTCCACATCTGCCCCTTTGTAATCAAACCGGGGCCTTGCAGCAACAGATACGTCAGCTTTGTCGTGTCGGAATGGACGTCGATAATCGCAGTTTCGCTCGGCAACAGGTTTATCTGGGTGTCGGGCGGGTCCACCACACCATTGATAGAAAGCTTTATCGCTGCGTTCGCAACGGTAGCCATCGCTAAAACAGTTAACACAACTAATAACATCTTCTTCATCATCGTACTCCTTCCTAAAAACTAACGGCTAAATGTTTCCGTTTCCATTTAACTATTCTATTCCATTAGCAAAAACAAAGAAAGTTGGCGTAATCATTAAGGTCTCGGACAGTTGCCGGGAAGGCCAGTATCTTTCTTCTTCCAGTTGGCAATAATTATGTTCAGGTCGTTCAAGCCAACCCTGTTCTTTAGCGCACCTTCTGACTTGTGATCGATGTCAGCGCAAGGATTGAGCGTCGGGTCAGCAATCTTCTTCTTCCAGTTGGCGATAATCAGATTCAGGTCGTTCAGGGCCACTCTGTTCTTTAGCGCACCCTCTGTAAGACCATCTGCGTCACCATCGCACTGAAACTTCCACTTTGCCGGATCCTGCGTCCAATATATGCCGCACCAGCAGTTTGGCTTGCCCAGAGTTACCCAGTCAGCGTTGCGTGCAACCCATACTCCACCACTCGGGTAGCAAGGTAGGCCTCCGCACACTACGGTGCAGCCGGTCAAGGTAACAGTAGGCGTCAGGTTCGGATTCGTCAGCACAATGCCGCCACGGATTGCATTTTCTTTAACGGTAACAGTGCAATCCTTGTCCACCCTGAACTTAAGCAGTGTCCCGCTCAACTTCGGAGCGGCAGAAGAATTGTCTCCCGTGGGGTAGTACAGAGCGCCCATTTCGATGGTGATTCCGTTGGTGTCCAAGCCACCTAATGCGCCCGGGTCATTCTTGTCGGCAACCGGTGTGCCATAGTCGGTGATTACACCGCCGGCAATCTGGATTGAGCCGGGGTAAATGTAGTAATTCGGGTCGGTGTAAGTAATCGACTTAATCTTAGCGGTGCCGCTGACAGTGATGTTCAGCCCGAACCCGCTTATCTTGTTCGGCTCACTCTGTGACGTCGTCACCAGGTACTTGACGCTGACCAGATTGCAGTCAGCACCAGCACCCGCAGTGCATGTAATGGCCACTGTTGCCAACGCGGGGGTGGCTATCATAAGTACTGCCACAACCAGACCTAATTTTTTCATAATTCAACTCCTTTCTTCTCTTCTTTGCAGAGCCACACGCCCTGCCATCTTGGTTTTCTTTCCTGCTTATACAAACCGCACTTGCCCTTTAAGCGCAGATGTTCAATTTTGGACATTGAAACACCACATTAGACTTCCGAACATAGCGCCCCGGCTGGCAGGAACAGCCGGCCAAGTGCATCACCGTTCCTTAGCTCCTCCTTTCTCGCCGTACCGGCGAAAACCACGTCCTAAAACATACTCATACGCACAGGTTTATTGGTGAAGATTAATTGTATATTACCACATAGCCTCTGCGAATTGCAAGCAAAAAATGGAAAAATCTCAAAAATTTTTTACTGAACTTCCTTTTTTAACTTTCCCTTCTTTGCCTATTTTAAGACGCATCCATAATCAAGCACAGGTTTTTATATGGTGAAGATTGCAAATAAGGTATCCGACTTGCCCCTGAAAATCAAGCAAAAAATGTAAAAAAACCACAAAAAAGTTAAAAAAATCGGTGTGAAGCGGTATAACTTGGGGTTATTACGAAGGCCGCCCGGGGTCATTTTTGCCCTGGTTTTGTGTAAAATACCCCTTTGTGGTTATATACCTGGGTGGATTTGGCAGTTTTGCAGCCATTTTGGGGTAAGGCCGAGGCCAGCGGCTAAGTGTTGTCAGGAAAAGCAGTTTTTAATGGTTTTACGGTTGCTGCCGGGTAGTATAAGCAATCGCGACCGCATTTTGCCCTTATGTGGAACTTTCTGAAAGGCCGACTTATATTCGTAAGAATATGCCTGCTGGCAGCGGTTTTGGCGCTGGTGGCCATCGGGATAGCTACCATTTACTCGGTAGGCCACCCTGCGGAATCGAGTCCGGTAGGCCAAGCCGGCGATTTGGCCAATTACTGGAAGAAACAGCTTTTTTTCGCCGCCCTTGCAATGATTGCGTTTTTGGCGGCTAATGCGGTCAGTTACAGGCAGTTTGGGCCGTTAAGCTATTGGATGTATGCCTTTGTTATCCTGCTTCTGATTGTCCTGCTGCTGGATAAATTCGTGGATGTTCCGTTCGTGCCGGTCATTAACAACGCCAGGCGGTGGATGAGAATAGGGACGTCCTCGGTATTCCTGCAGGTCCAGCCCTCGGAGCTTTGCAAGTTAGTATATGTGGTGGCTCTGGCGTGGTATCTGCGTTACCGCAGCAATTACCGCAGCCTCAAATCGCTGGTCGGGCCGTTTCTGCTGACGATTCTGCCGATGGTCCTGATTTTTGCCGAGCCGGACCTGCGGACTGTGCTGTTAATGATGCCGATTTTATTTGTGATGCTGTTTGTAGCCGGCGCGAGACTGAAGCATTTGCTTGCTATCGCCCTTATTGCGGTTTTGCTGAGTCCGATTCTATGGTGCAAGATGAGGCCCTATCAGAGGACCAGGATAAGCTGCGTCCTGCTGCAAAGCAACTGGGTCCGCGAAAAAGCGCAGCAATATCCTGTCATCGGCAGGATGCTTGTGGGCACAAATTTTACGCCCAAGCAGTGGAAAAGCGACTGGGGTTATCATTTGATTCGTTCAAAGTTTGCGGTTGCCTCGGGCGGTCCGGGCGGTTACGGTTTTCGCGAGGGGCCCTTTATCAAATACAACTTCCTGCCTGAGAGACACAACGACTTTATATTTGCCGTCATTGCCCATCAATGGGGCTTTTGGGGCTGCCTGGTTGTGCTGGGGCTTTATGCGATTATTGCTGCCTGCGGTCTGGAAATCGCCGCGAACAATACCGACCCATACGGCCGCCTCATTGCCGTCGGCATCGTCGTAACCTTCACCGTCGAGGTCATCGTAAATGTGGCGATGACGGTCGGCCTTATGCCCATCACGGGCCTGACTTTGCCGTTTGTGAGCTATGGCGGGTCGAGCCTGCTGGTGAGTATGGCTTCCGTGGGAGTATTGAATAATGTAGGGCGATTCAGACCTTTTACCGTCGCACCAAAAAAATAAATCATCCGTTACCGCACAAGCTACCGGATATCAGATAATGATAAAAGGATTTAGACAAATCGCTTCGCTGACTGCATTGAGCCGCGTCGTTGGGATGCTCCGTGATATAGCGTTTGCGTACTTCCTCGGCGCCAGCGGCCTGATGGATGGCTGGACAATCGGATTCAAGATTCCAAACCTTGCCAGGCGGCTTTTCGGCGAGGGCGCCGCCTCATCATCCATTATTCCCGTTTACAGTGAACAACTGCACAAAGACCCCGAAGAAGCGAAGAGATTGGCTTACACGGTTGTTACGGTCATATTTGTCCTGCTCTCCGCCATCGTGCTGCTGGGCGAGGGTTTTATCCTTGTGTATTACAAGTTCTTCGCCGGCCTGGAAGGCACGCAGATTAAGCTGAAGTTGAGCGCCATAATGCTGCCGGATATGACCCTGGTTTGTGTGGTGGCCGTTTTGTCCGGGATTCTCAATGCCCACCGGCACTTTGCCGCTCCTGCCGCCTCGCCGATTGTGCTTAACCTGTTTCTTATCGGCTCGCTATGCCTGAGCGCGTGGATGTTCGGGATGGAGGCGAGCACCCAGGTCTTTGTTGTTGCTGTAACCGTGATTCTGGCCGGTATAGTCCAGGTGTTTATGCAGCTGCCGCCGCTTTGGGCAAGGAGGATTTATATTCGCCCGGCGTGGCACGTGCACTCCGAGGCGTTCAAGAAGGTCATCCTTCTTATGGCCCCGATGATTCTCGGTTTTACCGCGACGCAAATCAACACGCTCGCCGATGACTTTATGGCGTTGTGGTTTTCCGGTTCGCTTGAAAAAGGCGAGTTCTTTTCGCTCTTTGGCGCGCGGATAAAGTACCCGCTCTGGGAAGGGGCCGTGTCGCAGCTTTTCTATTCGCAGCGGTTGTATCAATTTCCACTTGGGGTATTCGGCATCTCGCTGGCGACAGCGATTTTTCCTGTGATGAGCGCCGAGGCCGCGGCCAAAGACATTAAGGCGTTCTGTGCGACGGTCGCGAGGGGCCTTCGTTGCACGGTGTTTATCGCTCTGCCTGCCACGGTCGGACTGTTATTGGTGGCAAGGCCGCTGGTTGCTGTTCTTTTTGAGCGGGGTCGATTCACGGATTACGATACGGGCTGGACGGCGTGGACGCTGTCGTTTTATGCGCTGGGGCTGTGCGGGTATTGCGCCCAGCACGTCATCGTGTATGCGTTTTATTCCTTGCAGGATTCCAAATTGCCTGCGAAAAGCGCCTCGATATCGGTTGCTGTAAATATCGTTCTAAACCTGACGCTTATGTGGTTTCTTGGGACGGGAGGGCTGGCTGCCTCAACGGCGTTGTGCTCGTATTTACAGGTTGTGATCCTTGCGGTGGCACTTCGCCGCCGGCTGGGCGGGGCGATAGCGGAGGGTTTTGTGCCGGCATTATGGAAAACAACTGCCGCCACGCTGCTTATGTCGGCGGCGGTCCTGGTTGCCCTGGGGTTCTCCAGAGGTCTTCCGAATACTATCAAACTGCTTCTGGCCGTCCCTGCGGGAACGATAGCGTATCTGCTGACGGCAAAATACCTGCGTATCGAAATGCTCTCTTTGCTTACGGGCACAAAGCCGGCCGCAGCGGGGGTGGATTTACAGTGATCGTTAAGCGGGCGTTTTTGTCCGAAAGTGTTTGACATAGATTGACTTAGGTGCTATAAAATCTGGGGTTGGCCTTATTAAAACCGTGCAAAAATGTCGATGAATTACAAACGATGAGTTATTTGATTGTTTCGTAATCGGCCTGTTTGCAAGGTGAGAAGACGCATCATGGTTTCAAAGTCGGGTATGCAAAGTTTTAAGGCAGACTTTTTCGCGATTTTTACGGGAGAAAGCTATGCGCGCCGGTAGGTCATTTTTGTTGTTTTTCACCCTTTTTTTCTGCTGTTTTTTGCTTTCGGTCCAGACGTTCGCTGCGGACAAAGCTGTGCCGCCTGGCAAGCCCGCGGCCCCGCAGAAGTCTGTGGAGCCGACGGCCCCCGAGCCTAACGAGCCGGCCGAGCTAACCGCCTCGCCGACACAGGGCGAGCGGCCTGATCAGCTATTTTCACCTTCTATCGCTCAAAGGTTCTATCAGATAGCGTATGAGATTGCCAACTCCAAGAATATCACCACCAGGGACGCCGACCAGGCGATTGTGTTCCTGTCTGCCGCTATCAGCCTGGATAGCAACGCCAACTATGCTATGCCGCTGTTGATTAAGCTTATTTGTCGGCATGCGCAGGGCGACTATTCTGATCTTGTTTTGCATCTACTTTCCGGTTACGTGGGTCCATCCGCCGACCGCGAGGTGGTAAACGAGGCGGTGCGTTATTTGCTCGACAAGCTAAATTCCCGCGAGCAGCGGGAGGCGATGCTTGAGCGGCTTCTGAGAGGCGTCGGCAACAAGAATTTCACTATAGGCTCGGAGCTGGCCACTCAGCTTGGTCTGCTTATAGCTGAGAGACCCGATTTGGAAGGCGCTCAATTCTATCTGGTGCAGGCCTACAATAATAATGAATATAACAAAGTGGCGTTTGCAAAACTTGTCGAACTTATCCCCGATAAGCTGACGCCTGCGGTGCATATCAGGCATATGAGGATTTTGCTGAGGGAAAATCCTTCGGACATCCAGGCGGCCCTGGTTTTTGCGCAGTATGCGGAGCGGCTTGAACTTTATGATGTGGCTGCACAGGCTTATGAATACTGTGCGAATTTGTTCACTTACTTTTATCCTTCGCAGCCGCTGCCGCCCGATATTTATCTGCCCTGGGCCATTAGCTGTTACAATACGCCGCTCAGTCAAATGAAGTGTCTCCAGATAGCCGAGACCGTCCGGAAGACCGGCAGGTTCGACCTGCTTTTGGAGGCCGTTGCCGGCAGAGCGGCAATCAAACTCGGCGACACCGCTCAGGCGGAGCACATATTCCAGGCGGCGGAGAGTAAGGCGCAGCAGCTCCTTATGAAGGGGCCCGAAGTTATCAAAGGGCGTTCGCAAAACGTGGGCGCCAAGACCATTCAAAGGGTTGGACCAAAGGAGTTTGCGTGGTTTTATTGTTTTGCCCTGCCGGATGCGGCAAAGGCCCTCGACTGGGCGAACAGGGCCTACTCAACCGACCCGAATTCTCCTGTGACCGCCTCCATTTTGGCGTATTCTCTGGTAATGAATGACCAGACCGAGTGGGCCAAGCCTCTTATCAGCAGTTACGAACGTAACCAGATCACCGATTTGGCCCTTGCCAAGATTCAACTGAAGGAAGGCCAAAAGGATTTAGCGGTCGAGACATTGAAGTCCCTGGTGGCCAGGGACCCCGGGTCATTGACAGCGGAAGAGGCGAAAGAAATTCTGACGCAGCGGGGCGTGGAGTATGCTCCGCCGGTCGATGCCGCTGTTTTTGTGGCTGCGCTGGAGAAAGGATTCGGCCAGTCAATTGTCCCGGCATTTATTGCTCCGGATAGACTGATTTCGGTCCAATTTAATGCTCGCGGCAATAAATTCTCTTACGGCAGCAGTTTCGATACGACTGTCGCGATAATGAACAATTCCTCGGAGCCTCTTGTAGTCAGCGACAATAGTTTATTCAAGGGCAACATCAGAATCGACGCCGATGTCACCGGTGACATTACCAAGAGCATACCTAACCTTGTGTCTCTGAAGATGCGCAATGCCCTGCTGATTGAGCCAGGCCGCAGCATGCTTGTTCCTGTGCAGCTTGTTACAGGCGAGCTTGGCCACCTGTTATTCGCCCATCCGCAGGCGTCTTTGGATACAGAGTTCACTTTGTATATAGACCCTGTAGCTGCCGATGACGGGACGGTTACCAACGGTCTTGCCGATATACCGCCGGTGAAATTCTCCGTGAAGCGTCCGGGCATCGAGCTTACCGGCAAGTATCTTCGAACGCGGTTCAATTCCATCTCGACCGGCCAGGTTGGGCAGAAAATCAAGACCGCGCAGCTATTTGTCGGGCTGTTGATGGAGCAGCAGCTTATGGCCGGTCACAGACCTTCTTACAAGATGATGTCTGCCGACTGGATGCTGCCGATGTTGAAATCCGCGCTGATACACCAATCGGGGCTTCTGCGCAATCCCACAGATGGTGAATGGGTGGTTAAGGTCCATACGATGGCTGATATGCTTTACTTGTCACTGGACCATGACCTGGTGAGTGCGGTTTCAGAGAACTTAAATAGCTCGCAATGGCCTGTCCGGTTCCTGGCCATTTATCTATCGGCTAAAAGCTCGGAGGGTAAATTCAACAAGGTGCTGGATTGGGCGGCAAAAAATGACACCAACGCGCTCGTTCGGAATATGGCGATTGCCCTCGGCGGGACCACCGGGGGGCAGCCGGTCCTGCCGGAGCAGCCCTCACTTCAGCCGCCCCCGCCCCGGTAGAGCGCCCTATTAAACCGGTCAAATAGGCGGTTTGTTTTTCGGGCTTATATGGAGTTGCAGGGGCCTGGGGTTCTCAGATTTCCGGATGCAGGTCTTCGTTATCCTGATGTAGAATGGGGCTTGCGGTTTATGGAAAATTTCTTCGAAAATTGGTTGTAATATCACCCTGATTTTGTAACATTCCGTGTTCTATCGACAGACTCTGGTTCTTATTGAAAGGGACGCATAAATGCCGGCTAATGTAGATGAACAAAAGTGCACCGGTTGCGAAGCCTGTGTGGGAGAGTGCCCAAGCGAGGCCATAAGCATGGTTAATGACAAGGCAGTAGTTGACCTCGACACCTGTATCGACTGCGGGGTTTGCGTTGATGCCTGTCCTGTGGAGGCAATCAGTATAGAGTAAATTTGGCTGGCCCCATCGTCTAGGCAGGCCCAGGACACCGGGTTTTCAACCCGGCGACAGGGGTTCGAATCCCCTTGGGGCTATTCGTTGCAGGAGCAAAAAATAGAGCATTTGAGTAGTAGAACAGGGGAACAGTAAATAAAACAAACGAACGCTCAAATGCGGTCTAATGTTCAGCTTTCTATTGCTCAAAAAACCGAAAATAGTTTTTATGCCTGAAAAACTCTTGACAGGTTGTAGGAGGAGGTGGTAACATGTTTAGAGTAAGGTGGGGGGCTTACGACGGTAGTGAAGGGCATGAAGAGAGCAATCCTTACATTTGCCGCGAGGACGGTATTTTATCTCTTTGTATTTGCCCTGCCCATTTCGACCGTCTGTGCAGAAAGAAGTAAATGCAATGAGGAGGACTAATTTGGCACAGAGCGTTCTGTGCCGGTTCTCGTTGTGCAAAGAAAGTGGAAAGGAAAAATTCAAATGAAGAAGTTAATTACAATTTGTGCAGTGGCAGCGATAACTTCTGCGGCCTATGCGTTACCATCGGATGACTTCAACGACAATTCGATGAATACATCTCTGTGGAGTCTCTATCAAGATAATCCAAACAATGGCTGGCTGGATGAGACCAGTGGAAGACTGGAGATGCATTCTAATGCAGTGGATGACAATGCGGCAGCTGTTTATTTCGCTAATGGCTGGGGCTTTTCGACGGCGGACAGTTTTTCATTCAAGGCTGATTTTTACTGCAGCTTGCCTTCACGACCGGAGTACTACGAATTTAACATTGCGCTTGGTCTCTTGCGTGCTCCTATAACGATGAGGGATAACGAAGTTGATATGACCGCCGGTTCTTATGTTGAAGAATATGGAAACGGGGCTTATTTTACCTGCAATAAAAATACGGATGGCAATTATGTCGATGAAGGTCATAAGACAAGGAGCCAATATGATGGCATTTTGTATATCTCCTACGACGCAAACAAGGACGAGCTATATCTGAGTGACACCGGCTACTGGGCATCTAATGCATGGGTCACCATCCCGGGTTTGCTGAAAGGCGAATGGGGTAGTGCTTTTGTCAAGCCATTTCTGGGTGGGGGCTATGTATACAACATAGCTCTGGATTCGGGTGATGCTTACTTTGACAACTTCGCAGTCGATAGTGGAACAATTGTCCAAATCTGCGAGTATGCGCTTTCTGGCGATTTGAACAACGATTGCAGAGTCGATTTTCTTGACTTTGCAATAATGGCTTCAAACTGGCTGATAGACTGCACGACCGACCCGAGCAACCCACAATGTGTGCATAAGTAATCAAGGATGGCATTATAAGGGTAAATGAGTAATACGTTTGGTAAATGGGGTAAATGGGGACAGCCAATTTTTTCAGTTGACTTTCGGAATAGTCTCTAAAATCGCATCCCTGCCACGACCGTTTCAAATACGATGTTGCCGTTGACCACACCCTGCACCTCTGTTTCGACTCGGCTGGAGTGCGCCTGCTTTCTGTATTTTGTGATGTGGCCGAGCAGATAAAGTCTCTGCCCCGGCTCCACCACGGAGCGGAACTTGGCGGATTCAATCCCGGCAAAGCCGATGAATCCCTCCTCTTTGTAGATTTCTTTCATAAAAAAGCTCGCAAGCTGAGCTGCTGTTTCTATCATTATTACGCCGGGCATCAAAGGCCGTCCGGGAATGTGTCCGCGGACCCAAAATTCATTCAGTGTTACGTCCTTGTAGCCGAGTATCATGGCCTTTTCTTTGCCGTACCACAGGATGCCGTCCAGTTGCTGCATCTCGAATCGCTGGGGATTGACCTTGCAGATTGCTTCTTTGCCAAAGATGGGTTTGGCAGCGAGGTCTATCTGCGATAAATCAAACAATAAGGGCGGAGGCATCCTTCACCTCAAAAAAGAGATTATCGGTGCCCATACAGCACGTTTTACGCGGGCCTTGCTGCGGGAAATGCTCAAAAGGAGGGCAAACTCCACCTGAGGCGCAAGCCAGGCGGCGTGTACTGCCGGTCACGGGTCGGTTAACGGATGGTTACTGCTGCAAGGAGACCTGCCCCGATGCCGGTTGGAACGCTACGGGTCAGCCTGCCAGGGTCAGGGGGCAAAATCACGTTTCCCCCGGCTGGATAAAGGCAGCCCAATTAACAACCCTTCAAAGCACCGGTGCCGGAACGCTACAGTGTAAGTATTTCTTAGGATTTATTCCGTTGACCGGATTTCAAGAATGCGGTTGCGGACGTTTTGAGCAGACTGTTTGATTTTCTGCATCTGCTTGCGAACCCGCGTCCCTGCGGCTTTGTTTCCGCCTTCGGCCTTGCTTATATCGGCCTCTATTTCGGCGACTAATGCTTTCAGATTTTCATACTCTTGCATTAAATATTCCTCCATAATGCAGGTTAAATTGCCCAAAACTTAATGTCATCCGGCCTTGTTGTCAAAGAAAATCGATTTTTTTTGCAAAAAATCGATATTTTCCTATCAGGGCTTCGCCGTTAGCCCCTGAGTTTTTTCGTAAGTTCCGCTATTCTCTGGCCTCTACGCCGACATTGGTCCTGTACCCTCTTATCAGGTTTGCCGATGGAAACCGGCCCGTAGTGGTCGCCCTGAGGGTCTCCCTGGACCACCATACCGCTGATAAGCATTGCTTCTATTATCCCCATAATGGTGGTTTCGTTGCCTCCGCCGATGTTTGCGGAGCTGGTAAATGCCGCCCCGACCTTGCCATCGAGCTGGCCGTGCCAGCTTACTATGTCGTCAAACAGCATTTTTATAGGACCCGCCATAAGGCCGTAGTAGGTCGGCGAGCCGACAACTATGGCATCGTACTCTAACAATAGCTCCGGCTTTACCTTATCCACGCTCTTGCATTCGGTCGCCAAATCCGCCTTATTCATCGCCTCCGCGATAATCTCCGCCATCGCCCTGGTATTGCCGCTTCTCGAATAATAAATCACTATCCCTTTTGCCATTTTTTGAACCTCCGAATGTAATTTGTGTCCGTCCTGCGTGTCATTCCTGCAAGCGGAAATCCAAATTCCCTGTCACATCATTTTTTTAGTTTTGCTTCCTGTGTCCTTATGTTCTTGTGCCCTTATACCCTTCGTGCATCAATATCGTTTTTTTGGAGACTATTTCCGGTTCACCGCCTCAGGTATGCCAGTTTGTCCGGCAGCGGAATATTATTGCCGAATTTGTCTTCGCCGTATCCGGACTCGGCCAATAGCTTGATATCCGCCAGCACCCGCTTATCGCCGATAAATGTCACCATCATATCGGTGTCCACATCAATTTTGCCGAGGGCCAGCATCTGTCCCATCTCTTCGGTGACTTTTTCCAGAAGAGTTCCTTCCTTTTGCGCAGCATCTTCGGACATCTGCAGCGGTTGTTCGTAAAGGATTAGTTTGCTCTGCTCGGCCAGTTTCATCACGACGCGGCGGATGACGTCACTTATGCCGCATTTTTTTGTTTCTTCGCCGAGGAGCTTAAGCCGGACGATTTCCGCGGCCAGCCATCGCCGTTTCCCGGCGTTTATCTTCTCGTTTGCACGGAATAGCTGCAGCGGCGCGCTTGCATCATAGGTTTCGTCATCGAGCTTCATTCGGACGTCGCTGCCGTAATGCAGCACCAGCTTGGCAATCAGCGTGCAGGGGCGGACGTGGAAGCCGCGGTATCGTGGCACCGACACCTCTATTTCTCCCACCTCTGCATATCGCTTCAGCATATCTCGACAAAGTTGCTTGCCGCAGGCTATATACAGACTCACGTAAGTAACGGAATAATTCATCAGTATTGCAAGCAGCCCTTCGGCGCTCAATAGCGGCTCTTTCCAGCCCGCCACTCCGCACGGCTGCTTGATGAGGTGCCGCTCGTAGTAGTGTGCGAACAGCGTCGCTGTCTTGAGCAGATGAAAGACGATACTTATGTGCCCTCTAAGAACAGGCAGGTCTGAATCCAGTTTTTCAGATTCCGTTCCCGAGACATGCGTGTCGTATAGCGATTGTAAATTGTGGAAGCTGAATTCAAGACTCCGCAGTCTTTCCTCGCTGACCTTCTCAGCCGCATAAGCAGCGTATTCTTCAGGTTTGGCCCGGCTGGCAGAACAAACATCTTCGCTGTCCGCAGCCAGGTTCAGAAATGCCGTTGCCAATAGTGTTACGACCTCGGCGACCGTTTCAGCCCGGCGTGCGGCGCAGTCGTGCGATAATTGCCCCGGCGAAAGATGCTCGCCGAAGGGTTTCTCGCCCGGCAGGTCCGGCGGGATTGAAAAGCCGAGCTGTCCGGCTCTTGCTGCCATTTGCCCCGCCGCCTGGGCAAGGACGCCGCCTGTGAAGTCAAGGGCCTCTTGAGTGGCCTTGACGAAATCGTTCTGAATCGGCAAAAGCCTGTAAAAGGGCAGCACGTGCTGGATGTGAAGTAATTCATAGCTTACATCGGAGAAAAGCTTGATTGCCGCCGTCAGCGCCCTGAACAGGCACCACTGGCAATTGCTTCTGGCACCATAGGCGTCAAGAAGCTCCTCAATCTGCATAGCCTGAGACAGAAGCTCCCCCAGAAACGGGCGGGTCATCACTTCGTTGACCGATTGCCGCCGCGATAGATAGTCGGCAAGCGCAAACAGTCTCTCCGCTCGCTTTGCGATTAGCCCTTGAAAATCCCCGTCGGCAATCGTCACCAGTTCCGCCACGGCTGCTCCTTTGACCGCCCGCGGCTGACCTTTAGGGCGATAGGCGGTCTCTTATTCTTTATTTGCCTTTTTCTTTAACGGCACTATCTCCGGCTCGCCGAAGCCTGCCGGTATTTTAAGCTCAAAGATTTTTTTGTCTATTGCTTTATTGACCTTCGGTTTAAGTAATTTTATCTCGTAAATATCTTCTTCTGCCGACAGCGCAATTACCTTCGCCGGCAGTCCCGATTTTTTATCAATCCAGAAGTCGAGCCAAATATAGTCGTCTTTATAAACCGAATCAGGCCTGGTCTCCAGATGCAGTCCGACAAAATCGTTTGGCTCATTCTTTCGCCGCTCGAGCAGTTTGATATTAAACTGCTTTTTCAAATTTTCTATCTTGGTGAAGCCGATTATCGGCAGATTCTCACTCGCCACATCGAAGGCGTCAACCGGCTTATTCGGCTCGGCCAGCTCGTATCGCTTGACCGCCTTGATTTGGTAGTTAATCTGCGTCAGCCATCGACCGTCAAAGATATAGTGCTCGATATATTTTTGCTCTTCTTCGTCCTCCTGCCTGAGCGTCTCGAAGTTTATTCTCAGAAGCGATTTGCCGTCGAATTTTGCATAATACAAAACTCCCTTGCGAAGCGCCTGGGATTCCAGTAACGGCTGGATGTATTTATATTCGACCCGGGCCTCATAAGATTTGAGGTCTGAGGCCTTTTTGTTTAGTTGTTCCAGAACCGCATTGACTGAATTGGCATCCGCGAAGCCGGCATCGGCTTTTGGGGGCTGTTGCAGCTTTGGGCTGTTCGGGTCCGCGCAGCTTTTGCTGTATTCGCCCGCCCGGCAGATAATCCCCGTCAATAACAGCAGGATGGCTGCTTTTTTGATTAGGTTTTTGTCCATAGCTACCTTCTGCGTCCTACTTTTTCTGCTCTATAATTTGAAGTATCAGGTTTATGTTTTCAATGCAAAAGTCCGCGTGCTCGGCGAACTGGTCCGCGTGCTCGTGATTCGTCAGCAGCACCGCAATCGCTCCAGCCGCCTTTGCACACAGCAGGTCGAATAGATAGTCGCCCACCACCAGTGTTTCATTTGGCTTTACGCCGAATTGCTCACACAGCCGCAGCACGCCGAAAGCATCGGGTTTGACGGGGCCGTCCTCTCTGCCGACAACGGCGTCGAATTTCAGTTTGTGTTTTTGGGCGATGGCGAAGGCATTGTCTCGTCTGTTGCGTGTGAGGACACCTATCCGTATTCCCGCGGCCCGAAGCGATGAGAGCGTTCGTTTTGCGCCGGCATTGAGTTTTGATTCCGCTACGGCTCTTTCTTCGTGCAGGTGTATGATTTGCTCGGCCCATTCTCGCTGCTCGTGCGTCATCTTTTCCATCGATTCGAGAATCGGCCCGGAGTCTTCAGCCAATCCCATTTCTTTTCGAATGGCATCGAAATCGAAGTATGGCTGAGTTATCGTGCCGTCTAAATCGAATATCACTGCCTTGATTGCCATAGCGATAGTTGTCTGATTTATCGAGTAACTTCCACTTTCCCGCAGTTGCGTGCGGCTTCAGCGTTCATCCGTTATTCGAGTTTTTCTGCTGCCTGCCTTTCTTTTGCAGCAGCTCAATAAAATATCGGCCCGCCTGGCTCAGGATTTTCCCTTTGCGGATGATTATGCCGGTTGGCCGGACAAAATTTTCATTTGAAAATGGTATCGCTTTTATTGTCCCGCCGGCGACTTCCGGGAGGATTGCCGTCCGGGGCAGTATGCTGACTCCCGCGTTTATTTCCACGGCTCGTTTGATGGTTTCAATATTGTCGAATTCCATCACGGGGCGAACGACCACGTTGTAGCGGTCCAGGATACCGTCTATCCACGTGCGAGTGGGGACGTTTTTCTCAAAGGCGATGAATTTTTCGAACTGCAATCTGTGGATATCGACCGAAGATTCGTGCGATAGTGTGTGCCTGGGGCTGCAAGTCAGGACCAGCGGCTCGCTTTCAAAATCGTAAACCTCCAGTCGTTTGTCTCGCCTTGGGATTGCCACAAGGGCGATGTCGATGTCACCAGAGAGGACCTGGTCGTAAATCCTGTCGGCGCTTAGATATTCAATGTGGACATTGACGTTCGGGTAGCTGACCAGGAATTTTTTGACGTAGTCCGGCAGTGTGTGCATACCAATGCTGAAGATTGCACCCACGTTTATACGATTGCCGGCGGAAGACTTCAGGGCATTTAGTTCGGTCCTTAATTGTTCATGTCTGTCGAGAATGTCCTTGGCGGCCTGGTAAAATAATTGCCCCGCCGTGGTCAATTCCAGCGGCCTTTTTTTTCTGTCCAATAGTTGGCAATTGTTTGACAGTTCCAGTTGTGCAAGCTGTTGTGAGACCGCTGATTGACTTAGAAGATGTTTTTCCGCCGTTTTTGAGAAGCTTCGCAAATTCGCCAGGTCGCAGAATATCTTTAGAGTTTCTATATGCATTATAAGCCGCCTTGATAGATTGTATTATCGTTTTAGCCCATAAAATTTGCGATATGGAGAGTATATTACATTAGTATAGTCGGCAATTACAACAATTATGCAAGATTATCATTAGTTTTACTTATTATAGCAATAGGTCGGCAAGGTAGCAACTACGGTTTAGGGCATTTAGATTGATTATCTCGCAGATAGAAAAGAGGTTGTCCGAATGGCGGAATTAGAAAGCACGGGGTTTGATGGTTTGGATGCGGTGCTAAACCATCTGAGAAAGGGCGATAACGTCGTCTGGCAGGTGGACCATATAAATGATTTTTGCCAGTTCGTTACGCCCTTTGTTTCACGGGCGACTCAAAACGGGCACAAACTCGTCTATATGAGGTTCGCCAATCACAGACCCCTGGTTCAGGCCGGGTCCAATGTTACGATTTACGACCTGGATGCGGGCAGCGGTTTTGAGACGTTTTCCGCTCAGGTCCACGGCATCATTGCCCGCGAGGGAAAGGGGGTGTTTTATGTCTTCGATTGCCTCTCGGACTTGCTTGACGCCTGGGCGACCGACCTGATGATTGGCAACTTCTTTATGGTTACATGCCCGTTTTTGTTTGAGCTGGACACCATCGCTTACTTTGCACTGTTGCGGAACAGCCACTCCTTCAAGACTATTGCCCGCATCCGCGAGACGACCCAGCTTTTGGTTGACCTGTACAATCTGCAGGGAAATTTCTACATACACCCCTTGAAGGTCTGGAAGCGGTATTCGCCTACGATGTTTCTGCCGCACCTTCAGCAGGGCGAGCAGTTTGTCCCTATTACCAATAGCGTCGATGCCTCCAGATTGATTGCGTATATCTCCGAGAAGGGCCTTGAGCCTGCGCAGAGGGCGTTGGATTCCTGGGACCGTCTTTTTCTAAATGCTGAAGAATTATCAAAAAATGCCTCCGCCACACGCAGGGACAAACAGAAAATGGTGGAGCAGCTTTGTCGGATAATGATTGGCCGCGAAAAGAGAATGCTGTCGCTGGTGCAGAGGCATTTTTCGCTTGAAGACCTGCTCGGTATCAAAAGCAGATTGATTGGCACGGGATTTATCGGCGGCAAGGCCGTCGGGATGCTGCTTGCCAACAGCATTATGGGCGAAGAAAGGTCCTTTGATTGGAGACAGCGACTGGAACTGCACGATTCCTTCTATGTGGGTTCGGATGTATTTTATACCTACATTGTCGAAAATGGCTGGTGGAAACTGCGGATGGAGCAAAAGACCAGGGACGGATATTTCAAGGTGGCAGCCGAACTGAAGGAAAAGATGCTTACCGGAAGATTTCCTGACCAGGTTCGCGAGCAGTTCCAGGAGATGATAGAGTATTTTGGCCAGTCGCCGATTATTGTTCGCTCAAGCAGTTTGCTGGAGGACGCCTTTGGAAATGCCTTTGCCGGCAAGTATCAAAGTTTCTTTTGCGCGAACCAGGGCAGCCCCGAGGAGCGGTATGCACAGTTTGAACAGACGGTCCGCAAGGTGTATGCCAGCACGATGAATGAGGATGCCCTGACCTATCGGCTGCAAAGAGGGCTTGACCAGCAGGATGAGCAGATGGCCTTGCTTGTGCAGCGTGTCTCGGGTTCATATCGCAGGAGTTATTTCTTTCCGGACCTGGCTGGGGTCGGTGTCTCTCATAACACTTTTGTCTGGAAGAGCGACCTTGACCCGAAAGCCGGTATGCTGAGGCTGGTGTTTGGTCTTGGCACGCGGGCAGTAAACCGTGTGGAGGATGATTATCCGCGCATAATCGCACTGGATGCGCCGCTGTTGCGGCCTCTCGGCGGGATGGATGACGTCAGAAGGTTCTCGCAGCATCAGGTTGACCTGCTCGATATAAAGGAGAACGCTTTTGTAACGGTCCCGCTTCAGGATGTGCTTGGCGAAAATCTCGAACTCAAGCTCGACCTTGTTGCCGTTCCGGATTCTCAATTGACCGCCAGGGCAAGAGAGCTTGGCGACAACCGGCAATACTGGCTTCTTACGTTTGAGAAACTGCTTATGGAGACCGGTTTTGTGCGGGATATGCAGCAGATTCTCAAAACGCTGGAGGAGAATTATCAGTATCCTGTGGATATCGAATTTACCGTCAACTTCACTAAAGACGACAAATATGTGATTAACCTGTTGCAGTGCAGGCCTCTTCAGACCAAAGGTCAGCAGCCGAGGGTGGAGATTCCTTCCCATATCGAGCAGGACAAAATTCTGTTTCAGTGCCAGGGATACTTTATGGGCGGCAACATCGCTCAGAATGTCAAAAGGGTAATATACGTCCAGCCGCAGGGCTATGAATCTTTGCCGCTGGCTCAAAAGTATGATATTGCGCGGCTTGTTGGAGCATTGAACAGGCAAATCGCGAATAGAGAGCAGCTTCCGACATTACTATTGGGTCCCGGCCGGTGGGGGACAACCACGCCCTCGCTCGGTGTGCCTGTAAGTTTTTCCGAAATCAACAATATTACCATTTTAGGTGAGATTGCGTATGAGGGCGGAAATCTGATGCCCGAGCTGTCTTTTGGCACCCATTTCTTTCAGGATTTGGTTGAGAGTGACATCTTTTACGTGGCCATTTTTCCGAGGCATAACAATTTTGTTTTCAATGACGGCCCACTTGAGCAGATGCCTAATTTGCTTGAGGAAATCCTGCCTGAAAAGGCCAGGTATAAAGACGTCGTTAGAGTCTGTGACATTTGTGATGGCCAATTGCAGGTAATGGCTGATATTGTTTCCCAGAAAGCCGTTTGCTTTTTCGCATAGTTGCCGACCTGCGAAGGAGTATGGTTTGTATCTTGAGTTTTGTGATAAAGGTAATTTGAGTGATGCCGATGCAGCAGGCTTTGCCCGGAACCGACAACTAACGACTGCTTATAAGCTATCCTGATAGACTGTATTACGGTTTAGGCCATTGTGCTGTATGGCGGCGATGTATTATATTACTGGTTTATTGTTTTCAGGCTGAACGCTTATTTCCTGCCGTTTAGCCGAATAGCAGTGCAAAAATCGAACATACTGACTTTCTTTGTTTGGAGGTTAATCAAGTGGCAGCGAATACTGTTATACAGGCCGTTTACGAACAGGTGCTCAAGCGGAATCCCGGTGAGCCTGAATTTCACCAGGCGGTAAAAGAAGTGCTCGAAAGCCTGGAGCCGGTCATCAATAGGAATCCTCAGTATGTCCGTGCGAGGATTCTCGAACGGCTGGTCGAGCCCGAAAGACAAATCATCTTCCGCGTTCCCTGGCAGGACGACAAAGGAGAATTCCAGATCAATCGCGGGTTCAGAATCCAGTTCAATAGCGCCCTCGGTCCTTACAAGGGCGGCATCCGGTTCCACCCGACGGTCTATCTGGGCATCATCAAGTTTCTGGGCTTCGAGCAAATCCTGAAAAATTCTCTGACAGGGCTTATGATGGGGGGCGGCAAGGGCGGCTCCGACTTCGACCCGAAAGGAAAAAGTGACGGCGAAGTGATGCGCTTCTGCCAGAGTTTTATGACCGAGCTTTTCCGCCACGTCGGACCTGATACCGATGTCCCTGCAGGTGACATCGGTGTTGGCGGGCGCGAAATCGGTTTTATGTTCGGCCAGTACAAACGCTTGGCGAATGAATTCACCGGTGTTTTGACAGGTAAGGGATTGGAGTGGGGCGGCTCGCTGGTCCGAACGGAGGCCACCGGCTACGGCCTGGTCTATATAGTGCAGGAAGCGTTGAGGGGCAAGGGAAAGGGCTTTGAGGATATGACCGTTGCCGTATCGGGCGCGGGCAACGTTGCCATTTATGCCGCCGAAAAAGTCCAGCAGCTTGGCGGCAAGGTTGTCACGCTCAGCGACTCCAACGGTTTTATATACGACCCCGACGGCATCAAGCTCAACACCGTCAAACAAATCAAGGAGGTCGAGAGGAAACGCATAAAGGAATACGTGGCGATTCACAAAAAAGCCAAATACACCGAGGGCTGCGGCGGCGTCTGGAACGTCAAGTGCGATATAGCTCTGCCCTGCGCGACGCAAAATGAGCTTGATGATGCCGGAGCGAAAGCCCTTGTGAAAAATGGCTGCATTGCTGTCGCCGAAGGCGCCAATATGCCGTGCACTCCGGAGGCGGCAGATGTGTTCCACGCCAATAAAGTTCTGTTTCTGCCCGGCAAGGCCGCAAACGCGGGCGGCGTGGCCGTCTCGGGGCTTGAAATGGCACAGAACAGCCAGCGCATTCCCTGGACGTTTGAGAAGGCCGATGCGGAGCTGAAAAATATTATGGTGATAATATACAAAAATGCCAGCCAGGCAGGCGAGGAATATGGCTGCCCCGGCAACTTCGTAGCGGGCGCCAATATCGCCGGGTTTACCAAGGTGGCCAACGCAATGCTTGCTCAAGGCCTTGTATAAAAAGCAGCTGCTGTCTGATTTCCAGTAGGGCGCTTTGCCAAAAGGCGCCCTATTTTATTGCTTGATTTCCAAAATGCCTGTACAATCCGTTTTCGTATGAATAAGGATGTGGACATCGCGAAAGCTGTTCGACAGCATCTCGAAATGGAGCAATTCTTTACCGGTTTTGCCGTCAAGGGCAAAACTGAAGCTCCTGAACCACGGCAAGAGCGGAGCGATTCCTCTGCCGGCTGTGAGAAGGAGCTTGAAAAACTCGTCAATGAGGTTCGACAATGTCGAAAATGCGAACTTGGCTCGCTGCGAACAAATGCCGTCCCCGGCGAAGGCAGCCCGAGGGCCCGCATAATGTTCGTCGGCGAGGCGCCGGGGGCGGATGAAGATGCACAGGGCCGTCCCTTTGTCGGAAGGGCCGGGCAGCTATTGGATAAGATAATCGCTGCCTGCGGCCTGAAGCGAAGCGATGTCTATATAGGCAACATCCTCAAGTGCCGCCCGCCCGAAAATCGTGACCCCCGCGCCGAGGAAATCATAAGCTGCCTGCCGTATATTCAGAGACAAATCGAGCTGATAAATCCGGAAATCATCGTTGCTCTCGGCTCGCACGCCGCCAAGACGCTGTTGAACTCGCCCAAGGCGATAGGCCAGTTGCGCGGCCAGTTTCATGAATACTACGCCGGTTTCGGTCGGCCGCCTACAAAACTAATGGCGACATTTCACCCCGCATATCTGTTGCGAAACTACGTACCGGAAAACCGCAAGAAGGTCTGGGAGGATATGAAAAAGGTCCTCGCAGAATTAGGTCTGCCGGTTCCGCAGCAAAGCAAAAACTAAATTCAAGTCCGACAAAGTTCCATTCGCTTCAGACATTCTGCCGAGAGAGTCCGACTTTCCGGCAAGAACATTGGATTTTTGCAGGTGTTTGGCCGATTTATTACTGTATGCCGACGGAAGTAAAAATGACGCAGTCGCCGGTGGCCCTTGCCCGCCAGGCCCTTCGCATCGCCAAGGACACCGTGCCGCTGTATGCGCATCCTTTCGCCAGCAGGGATTTTACGCAGCACCAGCTCTTTGCAATCCTGACGCTGCGGCAGTCTCTCAAGGTGGACCATCAGGGCATTATAGGACTTCTCGAAGATTCTCCCGAACTGCGCGAGGTTCTGGGATTAAATAAGATTCCCGACTATTCAACTCTTTTTTTTGCCGAGCAGCGCCTCATCCGCAAGGGCTTTCTGAAAAGCTCTTAACCACCCGACCTGTGACTCTCCCCGCCCCGACCGGCTAAATTCTCACTTTTTCCTTTTGGCTTTTAACTTGTGCTTTTGTGACTTGCGCTCTTGTGCTTGCTGTTTGTGTCTTTGTCACTTCATCTCTAAAGATTACCCGTCAGCAATCCCTGTAATTTCTCAAACTCGCCTTTTTTCATATGGTAACTGTGTGGCTCATCCGGGAATTGGCCGCTCTGCACGTCTTTATAGTAGCTGGTGAACGCCTTGATTGTCTCTTCTGCAAGGTTGCCGTAACTCTTTGCAAATTTTGGACCCGGCCCTTGTGTCAGGCCCAGGATGTCCGGCGCAATCAGTATCTGGCCATCGCAGCCCGGTCCTGAACCGCAGCCGATTACGGGCGCCTCGCAGCGTTTTGTGATAATCTCCGCCACCTCTGCCGCGGCGCCTTCGACAAGCAGCGAGCTTGCGCCGCTATCGACCATTTGCCGGGCGAGACTGATTAGTTCTGCGGCCATTTCTGCGGTAGTGGCCTCTGCCTTGAATCGTCCGATTTTACTTACGCTCTGCGGCCTTATGCCGATATGGGCCATCACGGCGATGCCGGCGTCACTGACCGCCTTGATTACGTCGAGGTCTGCTCCGCCGGCTTCGATTTTTACCATTTGCGCCCCGGCCTCAACCACGAACCGTCCTGCATTTCTGACCGCCTCGGTCCTGCCGAGATGGTAGGACAGGAAGGGCATATCGGCGACAAGAAATACGTTTGGGGCGCCACGCCGGACCGCAGCGGTTATGGCCACCATAAAGTCCATCGTTGCCGGCAGGGTCGAATCAAATCCCAGCACGATTTGGGCGGCTGAGTCGCCCACCAGTATCATTTGCACATCGGTCTGCGAGAGCAGTTTTGCGGTCGTGTAGTCGTAGCAACTGACCGCGACTATTTTGCGATTTTCGCGCCTGGCTGCGAGCAGGTCTGCGATTGTGATTTTAGTGTCCATATTGTGTATCTCAGAATAGTCCTAAAAAGTAACAGCCTTTTAGTTAAAATATGAGAACAAAGTCAGTTTATCAAGCGTAAACTAAATTGGTTTTTGAGCCTATATCAGCGGTTGTGCAAAAAAGTAAAAAAATTTTTAGATTTTTGCAACAAAAGACTTGATTTTTTGCGACAAACCTATACGCTCACGCTCCAGCATCGTTTTGATTAAAGAAATCTGTGCTGTCTGCTCGATGTTAATAAGGAAAGAGGGTTATCAGGAAGGTAATCCGGTTTTTTAGCGGTCATTATTTTGCTTTTCATCACCCTCCTCCGAAGCCAGATTCTAAACCAGAATCTGGCTTTTTTATCCGCGGGCCTGTCAATATAGGCAATATCCCTTCTCGCCACTCTCGTTAAGCTGGTGAATGGACGAAATACCTTACCCCTCTCATCCAACGCTGTGGCAGTTCACAGCAGGTCTGTTCTCTGAAAAAGGCCTTTTCTTTTAGTGGTACGCGAACCGATACCAACTATGGGAATTGAATGAGTCCGGAGAGGGAATCTATGCGTGTACACAAAAAATCTTATTGTCGGGGGCCGTCATCGATTTCGTTATGTCGGGTTTTGAACCGGCTACCCCTCGGTTTGGGGGCAGGATATAATGTAGTTGATGCAATCGCTCAGCCGGGCTGTTGCGACTGCGACGGAGCTGTCGGCGGCGCCGTAATAGAGATGGAGCTGGTCGGTTTTTTTGTGAACGACGGCGCCGGTGGGAAAGACGACGTCACTGACATCGCCGATACGTTCGTAGCATGCACTGGGTCCCAGCACCCATTCATCGCTTCGGCGTAATAGCCGCCAGGGTTCTTCCAAATCCAATAGTGCCAGCCCGACACGGTATATCGCCCCTGCGGCCGTAATTCGCACACCGTGGTAGAAGACCATCCAGCCCTGTGGTGTTTCGATGGGCTGACAGGCCAGACCTACACGGTGACAGTCCCAGTAGCCCGCCCTGGTCATAATCACCGCTCTGTGGTCGCCCCAGTGCTTCAGGTCTGGGGAGAAGCTAATCCACATGTGGGCCTCGCCTCGGACGATTGGGCGGTGAATCAGGGCAAATCGGCCTCTGAATCTTCTGGGAATCAGGCAGGCGTCCTTGTCCTCCGGCGGCAGGAGCGAACCTAATCGAGTGAATTGTTTGAAGTCATTAGTGGTTGCCAGTGAAACCGTGGGGCCGCCTTCACTAAAGGACACGTATGTGATGACGAATTGGTTTTGTTCCTTGAGCCAGACGATGCGAGGGTCCTCCAGACCCCATTTTTCTTCTCTTGAATTCGGGTCGGCTTCCAGCGTCGGCGTGCGGTCGATTTTCCAGTTGGTAAGTCCATCGGCGCTGCGTGCGACGGTCAGGTGCGAAAAGCCCCGCATATCCTCGACGCGGACCAAAAGGACCGTTTCGGTGCTCAGTCTGGCCGCGCCGGGATTGAAGACCGCGTTTGTCGGGTAAGGCCAAATCTCGGGCGTCAATATCGGGTTGCCTTTGTATCTCTTAAAGAGTTCGTGTGCTTTGGGTGGGTGTGAAAGCTTGGCCATAGTTTAGAGTTTTTAGTTATTAGGGGTTAATAGTTGGTTTCCATTGACTGACGAATCATCATTCTTTCGTATCATATCCGTAAATCTATAAAGTAAGCTCAAACTGACAACCAAAACGGTGCAGGTTGAGACACAAAAACTTTTTGCCGGCGTCATCTTATCAAATTAGCAGGATAAACGCTTCTTTCCAAGTGAAAAGTTTAGATTTTGGAGCAACTGTCCGAATATTTGCTGCTGCCTTGCATAAATCCAAGCAGCCGTCAAATCTGCACATCGAGATCCGCCGTGCGAGAATCGCAGGTGGTTCATAATAAATAGGACAGGTTTCGTTCATATTTTTGCGCTATTCCTTTATTAGCTGGGTTTCGTAAAGACTTCGATAGAGAGGACAGGTTGCCATAAGCTGTTCGTGCCGGCCCTGGGCGATTATCCGGCCGTCGTCCATTACCACTATAACGTCGGCAGTGATTACGGTGCTGAACCTGTGCGCGATTACGAAGCAGGTCCTGTTGTGTATAATTTCCTCGATGGCCTTGTGTATTTTCGCTTCGCTGTCGGCGTCAATCTGGCTTGTGGCCTCGTCAAAAATCAGGATTGCGGGGTTTTTCAGGATTGCTCTTGCTATAACGATTCTTTGCAGTTGGCCTCCGCTCAGGCCTGCGCCCTGCTCGCCGATGATTGAGTCATAACCATCAGGCAGCGGCGCGATAAATTCATCTGCAAAGGCGAGTTTGGCGGCGGCGGTTATTTCCTCCATCGCGGCAGTGGGCTTGCCATATGCGATATTGGCGGCCATGGTATCGTTGAATGTTACCACGTTTTGCGTGACCATTCCTATTTGGTTGCGCAGGCTCTTGAGCGTCGCATCGTGGATGTCCTTACCGTCTATGAGAACCTGGCCGCTGTCGGGGTCATAAAATCTTGGCAGTAAGTTTGCAAGGGTCGTTTTGCCTGAGCCGTTCGGCCCGACTATGGCTACATTGTGTCCTGCCTTTACCGTCAGGGTGACCCCCTTCAGGACGGGGCCGGCGCCGCCCGGGTAGGTGAAGACGATATCCTTAAACTCGATTTTGTCTTTCAGTGGCGGCAGTTCGATTGCATCGGGCTTTTCAAACTCGACCTGCTGGTCGGCAATGGCGAATACCCTTTCTGCGGCGGCATTGGCTTCCTGGATTTTGTTCCAGATGTCACTTGTCTTTCGGACCGCGTCTGCTGCCAAACCAAGCAGTAACAGCAGCGCGAAGAATTCGGGGCTGTCCAGCCGACTCGGCTGTCCAGGACTCTGGGTAACCCAATGCACGCCGACTATCAATGCTGCCGAGCCGGCGAGCATCCCGAGAACCTCCAGCGAAGGACTGGTGGCGGCATCGACCCTGGATATTTTCAGCAGCTGCTTTAACAACTTTTGATTTATTGTTCTGAAGACGTTTCGTTCGTACCGTTGTTGGTTATAGACTTTTATTACCTTAAGGGATGCTGTTGCTTCCTGGAGCTTTCCGAGCATTTCCGAACCAGCCATGAGTTGTTTTCTTGTGGCTCGTTTCATTTTTTTGCCGAAGGTCGCCACCAGCATAATTGTAGGCGGCGCACCGCACAGGAATATGAGCGTCAGTTGCCAATCCAATAGCATTGCAAATCCCAGCATAAACAGGGCGTTAAGGGGCTCGCGAAGCGCTTTACCGAACATTACTTTAATCGCCTGCCCTATTGTGCTGGTGTCGCGCATAATTCTGCTGACGCTGTCGCTTGGCCGTTCGTTTGCAAAATAAGATAACGGCATATCCATAACATGTCCAAAAATGTCCTCTCGCAGGCGGTTTATTGATACATGTACTATTTTCTCGCCAAGATAATCCTGGCAGACCTTCGCTATACAGCGGATTATCGTAATTGCGCCTATCGCAAGTATAATGAAGATAACTGCTTTTACTTTATTTTCTGCAGTTTGTTCCCTCGGTAAGAAACTAACAGCCCGTTGCGCACGTTTGATAAGTGACATTTTGGCTGTCCATTTTATTCGGTCGATAGTTTTTAAGCTGTCGGTGTCGTTTCGAGCGGTATTGAGTTTTAATATTCTATGTTCGAAATTCTGCTCTTTAATGAGCCGTCTTAACTGCACTGCGATTTCATTTTGGTCGGTCGTAGCCATCTCTTCAAGCAACTGAGGATAAGGTATTTGAGGAATCTGCTCAGTAGTTAAGCAGTTTGCGACGCCAACGATTCTATCCCCGGTTTTAAGCCCTGCTGCTCGGGCAAGGCCATTTTTCTGGACATTTGTTATAAGTAGATAATATGCGATACCCCGACTGTCGCTGTCGATGAAATCTGTCGTTTCAGGAACGTAAAACCCAAGGCCATAACGCCACTGGCATTCTTTTCTGTCAATCCAGCCGTGCAGGCCCTCCTGACCCATCATTACCTTCAGTAGCGGGATAATCGTTAGAAAGCTCAGAGACAGAAGCATTCCGATAATTATCGCGCTAACGACGACGACAACGATTCGGGGCCACTGCGGCCAGACATATTTGAATATTCGCTTGAAAGCTCTCATTTCGAAAATCTTTTCGCTGTTGTGCCGGGGCGTCTCATTTGTTTTTCAGACGCTCATCTACGGTTATGGTTCGAGCACAGTAACAGAATTGCTTCTGCCGGTCAAGTCCAAAGGACTTCTGGGATTTCGAGCAAAATTGCATAAGAACTTGGAACAAAAAACAGTTGTAAGTCCTTTTTATGAAATGCCTTAAGAAAACTGGGCGGTACAGGACTTGAACCTGTGACCTCCTGCGTGTCGAGCAGGCGCTCTATCCACCTGAGCTAACCGCCCCGGCAAAACAGCAGCTATAATACAGGTGGAAAATGCAAAAGGCAAGAATTTTATGCAACCTATTTTCCAAAAAGAAAAGTCACGACAGAAAAGACAGGAATTTACGCAGGATACGCATAGTCAATAACGCTGAAGCGGTGGTCTCTGAGGCGGACAATAGGAAGTAAATGCGATAGGGGAAGGAATCTATGCACCTACACGAGAAACCTGATTGTCGAAGGCCAGATATTTCTCCACCAAGACACCGTGGCGGGTCAGTTGAGGTTTCGTCTGACAACTGCTGCGGCTGAGACCGTGCGCTGTGTGTCGCCGCCGGTGACGGTCATGGAGATTTGAACGCTTTTGACCTTCGTCTGCGAACCCTCGGTGACGATATTTTTTGTGAAGGTCATCGCGGCAACATTGTTACAGAGCATATAGTCAGGGTCAGAAGCGTTATCGTTGGTGACCAGATACAGCTTTTTATCTGCGCTGCTGTAGCAGTAAGTTACATCCTCTCCGCCGGCGGTAATGAGCGAGACCTCGTTAGTCAGCGAGTCGGGGTTGACCGAATCTGCGGTGCGAAGCTGAGTTGTTATCCGAAACAGCGACTGGCGGGCGCCGTTGACCGCCTTAAAGATGTCATTGTTCTCGCGGTAGTTTATTACCGAGGCGTTAAAGGCCACAGCCACAGCGGCAAGCAGTATGCTTATGACCGCCAGAGATATCAACATCTCCGCAATGGTGAAAGCAGCTACAAATTTATTCAGTATTTTAGACATAAATTACCTGCAAAGTCCTGCGTTCCTGCTTCCGCAGGAAGGACCTATTCAAGTGGACGCACCAATCAACAAGTTCACATCGAATGCGTCATTGCTACAACACTCACGTCAATAGCGTGCGCGAATCCAACTGGCGGAGCTGAGCTCCTTGCCGTTCAAAGAGACCTTCACGGTGAGGCGGACAAACGGGCTGCTGTGGTGGCCGACGACCTGCTCAAAGTTTGAGGAGCTGACGTTTTCGACCGTAATCTGCTGCCTGAAGGCGGCGAAGGCATTTAGAACGGCCCTATTGGAACCAATCGGCGGCGAGAAACTTGCGCCGGCGAAATCATCCAAATCGTCATAGCCGGCAAGGGATGTCTCCTCCGGGCCGAACGTGGCTGTTGCGCTCTGTGGGTCAACCACCGGCAGCAAGGTAGTAAGCTCTCTTATCTGCTCGCCGAGAAACTCGGCTGTGGACAAATCGGCCCCGGCGCCGTTGGCATCTGTAAATGCGATATTGGCGGCGACAAGGGACGCGATTGCAAGCCCTACCAGCAGAATCGCGATTAGAACTTCAATAAGTGAAAAACCGTTTTTCATTGTCGATTTTCCCCGCTAAACGACGGCGGATATTTGAGATTTTCGATTGTCGATTTTCAATTTCTATTTCAAATCTGCAGCGGCAGTTTACTTATTCATAACGATGCTGGACATCTTGAATATGGGCAGAATAATGCTCATTGCGATGAAGCCGACTAGGACACCCATCATAACTATCATTATCGGCTCTATCATCGACGTCACCATTTTGATAACGGTCTTGAGCTCTCTTGCGTAATAAATCGAGACATCTCTGAGCACATCGCCCATATTGCCTGAATCTTCACCACTTCTTATCATTTGCACCACGCTGGGCGGCATCAACGTGAACTGGCCTAGACTCGATGCGATTTTTTTGCCCTGGCGGACATCCTCGTGGACGCCAAGCCACATCGCCTTATAGAGGACATTTCCGGAGATTTGGGCCGTTATCGAGATGGTGCTCAGAATCGGCACACCCGCTCGTATCAGCACACCCATCGTGTGGAGGCCTCTTGTTATGTAGAGACTTCGGCACAGCGTCTTGATGAGGGGCATGGTCAATTTTGTCTTGTCCCACCACCGCCGGCCCGGCTCGGTGCCAATAAAGTACCAAAATCCCCAGAACGCAGCGCCGATCGCAGGGATGATGAAATACCAGTAAGAGCGAATGAAGGCGCTGCTTGCCAGTAAGGCCTTGGTAGGCCTCGGCAACAGATGCTCCTTGCCGGCGAAAATGGCAGTGAACCTCGGCAGGACAAAACACAGCAAAAATATTGTCACCACCACCGCCATAACCGCTATGATGATTGGGTAAACCATAGCGCTTTTGACCTGTGAGCGGGTTTCGGCCTCAGAGTCCAGATACTCGGCCAATTTTTGCAGCATCCCGCTCAAACTTCCGGAGACTTCCGCCGCCGCAACCATATTTATGTAGAGATTGGTGAAGACCTGCGGGTGCTCGGCAAGGGCCTGTGAGAAGCTCTGGCCGGATTCGATTCGATTCTTCAAATCTGTGACGACCGCCTTGAACTTGCGATTATCGGTCTGCTCGGCTATGCCCTCCAGAGCATCCTGAAGGCTTATGCCGGCCCGAATCATCACGGCGATCTGATTGGTAAAGTTGAGGATGTCCTTTCTGTTGGGCCCGCACTCGAGTCTGAATTTTTTTATCCTTTCCCAGGCGCTTTGCTGCCGGCCGCCGGTCGGCCGGCTGTATGCGGGTTCTGTTTGCTGTTTTTGCCGCGAGCGACCATCGGAGCGCTGCTCTCGTTCTGCAACCGCAGTTGCACCACCATAATTTCGTGAAGGTTCTTCGTACATATATGCACCTTATCTGCCTGCTCTTGCCGCTTCCGGCTGCTGGACCACTTCAAACTGATTCATAGGCACAAGCACTTTCTCCATCTTTGCAGGGTTGCTGGAGCGCATAACCGCTTCTTCTCTGTCGATGTAGCCCTGGAAATACATATCGGCGATGCTGCTGTCGAGGGTTTGCATACCGAGCCTGCGGGAGGTTTCGATGACGTTGGGTATTTCGTAGATTCTGTTTTCGCGGATGCAGTTTCTGACGGCCGAGGTGCAAAGCAGTATCTCCACGCAGGGAACCATCCCGGGCTCATCTATTCGCTTAAACAGGGTCTGGGAGATGACAGCCTGGAGAGTGTTGGCCAACATTGCTCGAATCTGATTCTGCTGACTGGCGGGATAAACATCTATGATTCGTTCGATGGTCTGCGAGGCATTATTTGTGTGGAGCGTGCTTAACACCAGGTGGCCGGTTTCGGCAGCAGTGATGGTGAAGCTGGTGGTCTCGAGGTCTCGCATTTCGCCGACCATAATGATGTCGGGGTCCTGGCGAAGCACATGCTTCAGCCCCGATGCGAAATTCGGGCAGTCCGAACCGATTTCTCGCTGCTCTATCATACTGTTTTTGTTTTCTATCAAATATTCGATTGGGTCTTCGAGCGTAATTATTCGCTTTCTGTAGTTTTCGTTTATCAGGCCTACCATTGCAGCCAGTGAGGTGCTTTTGCCTGAGCCGGTGTGTCCGGTTACGAGGACAAGTCCTCTGGGCAGGTCCGTCAGCTCTTTGACTATTTGCGGCAGATGCAAATCATTCAGTGAAAAGACCTCGTTGGGTATGACTCTGAATGAGACTGCAATCGTGTCGCGCTGATAGTGGGTATTGACACGGAATCGGTGGCCGTCTTCGATGTATGTTGAGAAATCGAGGTCTCTGTTTTCCTGAAATTTTTTGAATCTGTCGGGTCCGACCATAGCGAGGACCATTTCTTTCGCATCTTCGCTGCTGACCGGAGGAAAGGGCATCTCGCTCAGTTCGGTGTTCCTTCGCAAAATCGGCGGCATACCGACGTTGATGTGCACGTCGCTTGAGCCTTCTTCGATTGCTTTGGCTAATACCGTTTTTATATCCATCATATTACCCTCAAGAACTCATAACCGGTTTTACGCTTCTTATCCGAGATTTTCGACAAAGGCTTCATTTTCGTTTTTGCCATAGACTTCGGTGACGCGGAGGACCTCTGCTATCGTGGTCAGGCCCTGCTTTACTTTTATGATGCCGTCCTCAAACAAGGTGTGCCGGCCGCTTTCACGAAAGGCCCTGCGCATATTACTGACGGAGGGGTCTTTGTTAATCACATCTCTGAACTTGTCATCAACGAGCAGCAATTCATATATGCCGATTCTGCCTGAATAGCCTGAGCCTCTGCAGGCATCGCAGCCGGCACCGTGGAAAACCTGGTCCGAGCTAACTTGTGCCTTTTCGAGACATTTATGGAGCGACTCCGGAACTGCGTACGCTTCTTTGCACTTGGGGCAAACCCTGCGGACCAGGCGCTGAGCGAGAACGGCATTTAATGAGGCCGCTATCAAGTACGGGTCAATACCGATATTCACCAGCCTTGTAACGCTGCTGGCGGCATCGTTTGTGTGGAGAGTCGAAAGGACCAGGTGACCCGTCAAGGCGGCCTGCACCGCTATGCGGGCGGTCTCGTTATCGCGAATCTCGCCAATCATTATGATGTCTGGGTCCTGGCGAAGCAGGCTTCTAAGGGCCAATGCAAAGCCGAGCCCGATTTTTTCGCTGACCTGGACCTGGTTGCAAAAATCAAGCTCATACTCCACCGGGTCCTCGACCGTTGAGATATTCAGCTTGTTGCCGTCCATCTGGCACAGAGCCGAATAGAGCGTGGTGCTTTTGCCGGAGCCGGTAGGACCTGTAACAAGCAAAATTCCGTGAGGCAGGTCGATCTGGCGGTGAAAAGCTTCCATCACATCAGACTCCATACCCAACTGCTCAAGACCTCGCAGAATGGAGAGGCTGTCCAGAATTCGGATGACAACTTTTTCTCCGTGGTTGGTCGGCAAGGTCGAGACGCGTAAATCCACCGCCCTGCCGCCGACGATGACCGATATTTTGCCGTCCTGTGGCAGCCGTCTCTCTGAAATGTCGAGGTTGGCCATAATTTTGATACGCGAAACAATTGCCGGATGCATCTTTAACGGCGACTGCATCGTTTCGAAAAGCACTCCGTCTATGCGGTATCTTGTCCGCATAAACTTTGCTTTCGGCTCAATATGGATGTCGCTGGCGCCCTCACGTATTGCGTTGCTGATTACGTAGTTGACGAACTTAATGACGGGCGACTGGCCCGCCATTTTTTCGAGGTCTTCGGAATCTTCATGCTGGTCCTGCACGACCTCGACATCGGTCATATCGCTGATAATCTCATCGACGTTATAGTCGGGGTTTTCTTCCTTGAAGCAGTTGCACACGGCGTCGATGTCTTCCTGACTGCAGACGACGGCACGCACATCCATCCGGGTCCGCCTTTTTACTTCTTCAATCGCAAAGAGGTTTGCGGGGTCGTTCGTAGCGACAATCAAAGTTTTTTCTTCAATTGCAATCGGGCAAACGGAGTTACTTTTGATAAAGTCGATGTCGAGCTTTTCAAAAGTCTGCTTCTGCACGGTCTTGGGGTCAATATGACGAAACTCCAGACCATACAGTTGTGACTTGGCCCTGAGGATGTCATCCGCATTGGCCGCACCGGCCTTCAGCAGCAGCGCCGCCGTGTCGCTGCCCGGACTTTGCTGTTGCTGCTGCCGCACGCGCGCGTGCTGCTGAGGCGTAATTTTCCCCATATCCAGCAGCACATCTGCAATGTCATACACATGCGATTCGCCAGGCTGCTCCGGGGAATAAAGGTCACTCAGTCCGCGTACCGACTGGTCCTCGGAGGAGAACTTCGCCAAGCCGTTATCCGGATGTTCCCGCGAATCTTTTTGCGGCTCCGGAACACTTCGCTTTTTTTCAGATACAAAGGGTAGTTTCATTCCGATAGCTTCAAAACAATTTCCATATTTTCCGGTTGGGCCGCCTGGCTGCCGCTACTATCCTGGGGAGCCCACTGCAGCCGAACAAAATTGCCGCCTATCTGTCCAACCTTAAAACCTCGTATCGAATCCCCCTCATAGAGGATTTTATTGTCAATCATACAGCAGTTGCCCTGCTGGGAGTTCATAATGCTCATAAGCTGCATACCTTTTGCCATTTCCGCCATTTGCTGCTGCAACAGGGTCTCGGCCTTGATTCCCGAACTCTTTTCCTCTGTAGCAAGCTTTGCTTTGAGGCCGGCCAGGAACAACTCAAGCTCGAACGGATTTTTTACCAGCTCGCCGACCTGGACCTGCAGAACATCGGAAAATTCGTAGAATTTTCTGAGTATCTGGTCCATTCCTGTAAACATTTCCGTCTTTACACCGGTCAGCCGGACGATTGCCGACTCGATTTGCTGTTCTTCCGTCGCAGCAGCGTTTGCCGAGGCCTTCTGGGGAGAGCTCTTTTTTATCATAAACCAGAGGCACAAAAGCCCTATGCCCATCAGGACAACCAGCACCATCGTGCTTTTCCGCGAGCCTCTACTTTTGGTCGCTACGGTGATATAATCCTGGTCCTGCAGCTTTTCGGCGGCATTCTCCGGCGACTTCTCGGAGGAGGCAGCAGGCTTTCGCGTCAGCAAGTCGCCAATACTCTGCTCTCTCAAAAAAGACAACATAAACAAGCTCCGTAAAGAGTTTTGAGTTTTTAGTTTTGAGTTAAAAAATTAAACTCGGGCCAAAATCAACTGGTCTTGTTCTGGAAGAAAATGCTTACGATAAAATCTGCCAGGACCTGGCCTTCACCGTTCGTTTGTTTGTCGAGCTTCAGCTCGCGAATTTTCATTATTCGCGGCAGCTTCTCAAGCTCCAGAAGGAACGAATAGAACGAATTGAAATTACCCTGGAGCTCCATCCTCAAGGGCTGCTCGACATAGCCGCTGTTGTCCTTCTGGACAAGCGTGCGAATTGTTTTAGGCTTCAGGCCCTGCTTTTGCGCAATTACAGTCACCTGCTCAAGCACATCGTAAATCTGGCTTGTCGGCGGGAGTTTGCTTTCAAAGAATTCGATGGCCTGCTGCAATTGTTCGAGCTGCTTTGTGAGGTCTTCCGCCGCCGCGGTTGCCTTTTCAAACTCGAGCAGTTTAGCCAATTTCGCATCGACACGGTTTTTTGATTCGGCCAAATTCTTATTGGCCGGACTAATCATAAACCGATAACCGACCACTGCCACGCCGACCAGCAATGCGAAAAACACAACTTTTCTTAATCCGCCTGTCATAATTTTGCCCTCACCATAAAAACGATTCGGATTAGATGCTCCTCGGGAGACTTACCCGTAATATCGATGTTAAAAGTTATATACCGACTTCTCGGCACAGGTCCTGATTTTGCTGACGTCATCTTTGGTCAGATGCACATCCGTCTTAAGCACCGCAGTAAGCTTGAACTGTCTGAAGGTGGTGTCTTCAATTTTGTATTCTTTCGATTCCACCAGCGCGACATTGTCAAGCAAGCTGGAGCTGCTCAGGCGTTCAATATAAGCCGCAACCTGAAGGTCGCTGGGGGCCATACCCGAAATCTCTAAGTGCGTTTCAAGCAATTTTTCACGCGAGGGTTTCGGCTGTCCTGCGGCAGCCTTTTCAGCCTGGGCCGCCTGATATTTATTCGTCGGCGCAGAGGCACCGGCCTGCTGCGGAGGCTCTTTCTGAATCAGAGAAAGCTTCAACAGTGACACGCCGGGCGGCAAGTTGTTCGTGAACGATGCCAGCACAACGCTTCTCGGGACCGGCTCAAGCAGCTCTGCGGTGGTAAGAGCGGCCTTCATCATTGCTTTGCGCTTTGTTTGAAGCTCCTCGAACTGCTTTATGGCCTCCTGAATCTGGACCATTCGCGAGTTTATGAGCTTTTCTTTTACACCACAGGCACGCTGACGCACTTTGATGGTTGCGAACGAGCCGCCCAATCCCGCCATCACCAACGCAAACAGGATAATGCACAGCCAGTTTGTCCTGCGGGACTCGTTATTTTGAACATAATCATCAGGCACAAAATTTATGTTGAGCATTTTCCAACTTTCCTCCTCTTAAGGGGCTCAAAAGCTTTTCCTGCGATTCGGACCTGTTATGACAGGCTGAGTCCGAAGGCGGTGGCCCAATTAATATTACAATTTCTCCTGTCTATCGGTGTTCCCGGATGCGCACCATTGTGCTCGGCGCTGCCGTCAAAATGGTGCGGACCATCTATTTCCACGGCGGTCAGACAATCTCCAATCTGTGCGGGCATCTCAAGCTGTTTTGCTATCGACGCGCACAGGTCTCTATTCACGGCCCTGCCGGAAAGGAAAATCAACCGCTCTATCTTGGCGTTGGGCAGAACCAGGCTAAGCTGGCGTCGGCAGGAAGTAAGCTCCAGAATCAATCTTGTTACCATATTTTCGTCAGCGAGGAGCTTTGTTCCGATTGATATCGAGCGTGCAAAAAGCAGGTTTCTATGACGACTTATCACGACGTTGGTGCAATTCGGGTCAATATCAATAAGCATCACGACGGCTGCGAGGTCGGATTTTCGTCTGCCGAAAAAAGCAGCGTAGCAGCTTGCGAGCGCTACGGGCCAGACGTTGATAGACTTAATTTTCAGGTCGGCCTGTTCATATATGGCAAGATGCCTGTCAATAACTTTTCGCTCGGTGGCCATTACCAGGACATTGTCATCCTCGGTGGCGACAAACTTTATCATTGTGTTCTCTTTGAGCGGCTCAAAGGGGAGTTTCTGCCTGATTTTCGAGAAGATAATATCCTCCGCCTTGCCGTCGCCGGTCTTTGGCATTTTGATATGGTCGATGAAAACGTCGCTTGCGGGTATTGCCGCTATGACTTCCCTGCCGCGAAAGCTCCCGTTGGCCGTAAGCTCTTGAACTGTTTCGATGGCCCATTTTTGCCAGGCGCCGGTGGCAGGCTTGATGTCATCAGGCCGGTTCCCGCTCATGCCGGCGACCAGGCTTACGCCCTTTCCATTATTTACAAGCTGGGCGAGCTTCAGGCTGTCATCGCCAATATCGACGCCAATTGCAAACGTATGATTCTTCAGAAACCCGAACATATCCCTTCACTCACAAAAGTGCCGGCAGAACTGCGCCTCAAGGCTCCAATAGTTGTGCGGGTTCCCCCCTGCCGGTTGGTAAGAAATGAACCCTGCACATAAATACATCATCGTCCTAAGTCGGTGTTTGTATCAGAATACTTTGGGCCCGAGAGGCCGGACTTTCCGGCAACTGCGGGCCAATCGGCGTAGTGCCAAATAAAATATACGAAACAGAAGCCCGAACAGCCAAACCCGGCGGAGCTGCGGTGCACAAAGAGGGTGGGAAGTTATTTCGCAAAAAACCACAAGCGGATTTCACTTCCGATAAAATGTGCCGGCGAGAACCCCTGGGAGATCTGATGTTTATTGGACGGGGCGAGTTACTCTGAACTGCGGCCTCAACCAACATTTCTCAAAAGAAAGGGGAGCTGGCGGGTGCATCAGATTTTTCCAGATAAATATCGCGCGGGCGCGTAAAGGTGAAGTGGAGATACGGAAGAAAACCATGACTTATGGGACGATAAAAGGCACACACCCCGGCCTTGTGCACTTGTGTGCCTGTGCACCTGTGCCCTTACACTATTCGGCCTTCAGGCGGCGGCCCATCAAACCGGCAACGGCAGTCCTGACCGGCTTATTTTCAAACAGCACTTCATAAATGGCCTGCGTAATCGGCATCTCAACATTGTATCGGGTTGCGAGAGCAACGACCGATTTGCAGGTGGCAATACCCTCGATGACAGACTCGGTGGCGGCCTGCGCCTGCTCGACGGGCCGGCCTTTGCCGACCCTTTCGCCGAACGAGCGATTCCTCCCCTTTGGCGAAATGCAGGTTGTCACCAGGTCGCCCAGGCCGGCCAACCCGGCGAAGGTCTGTGGTTTGGCGCCCATCGCTACACCCAGGCGGGTTATCTCGGCAAGACCTCTCGTCAAAAGGGCGGCCTTTGCATTATCGCCGAGCTTAACGCCGTCGATAATTCCGGCGGCTATGGCGATAATATTTTTCATAGCGCCGGCCAACTCAACGCCCACAACATCGGTATTGGTATAGACACGCAGCCAGGGGACGCCTTCGGAAAAGATACGCTGAATGTCCCCCGCAAGAGATTCATCGGTGGATGCGGCACAGGCGGTCGCCGGGAGTTTGCGAGCTAACTCGTCGGAAATAGTAGGGCCGCTCAAAACAGCGTATCTCGTCTTTCGTCTTTCGTCCTTCGTCTCTCGTCTCCCGTCCGTCGTCCCTCGTCCCTCATCCAAAATATCGGCAAGTATCTGTGTCGGACGAAATAGCGTTCCATTTTCGATACCTTTGGCAACCGAGACGATTGGGATGTCCCCGGGGACATAACTTTTCAGGCGGGTCCAGACACTTCGCATAAACTGACACGGCACAGCGGAGACAATCAGGTCCGCCCCTTCCATTATGCGCGCATCATCCGGCTCAAAGATAAGGTCTTTGGGCAGTTTGTAGCCGGGCAGAAATTTTTTGTTCTCGCGTTTTTTTGCTATCTGCTGCAACTGCCGACGGTCATAACCCCACATCTTTACTTCGTGGCCCGTGGCTCGTGGTTCGTGACTCGATTTATGTTTCGCTTCGCTTTTCTCACAAAGAAGCATAGCCAGAACGGTGGCCATTCCGCCATCGCCGATTATTGAAATTCTCTCGTATTTCGTATGCCGTCGCTTGTGACTCGTGGCTCGTGTTCTGCATGATTTATGATTCATAGCTGCGCATTAAAACAGCGATTTGAGGGAATGTCAATCTTGATTCAGAACCACGATTTCAGAACCACGTGGCGCACCGATATTCGGGAGACTTTTAAGACAGCAAGCCCTGGTTCAATCAATCATTCTGACGGGTTTTGCAGAATATATTCAAGATGCCAGTGTTTCAGCGGCAGTTTTCAGCTCGGCAAAATTTCGATGCTTTCTGGGCGAAGGCGTTGGAGGTTGGGCAACTGGTTTCGGCCGAGGCGGGCGTCAATTAAGACGGAGCTGTCGCAATACTGCTCCTGAACGATTGTGGCGTGGGCCCGCAGGAAACTCTGCACCCTGCCATCCGATTGGGCGGCGGTAACTCGCAGCAGGACTTCGCCGCCTCTATATCTTGCCGCGATGGCTGCGCTGAGCTTATCCAGGGCGAGACCCGTCTTGGCGGAAATGCAGACGGCGTCGGGGAAAAACGTCTGGAGCATTTCAAGGTCGCCGATACTTCTGACGACGTCAACTTTATTCAGGACTTTTAGTATCGGCTTTTCGCCGCAGCCGATTTCAGCCAGGACTTTATTGACGGACTCAATTTGCTTTAACACCTCCGGGTTTGCCGAATCGATAATGTGCAAAAGCAGGTCTGCGTTGAGCGCTTCTTCGAGCGTTGCCTTAAATGAGGCGACAAGCTGATGAGGCAAATTTTTGACAAAGCCGACCGTGTCGCTTATCAGCACTTCGACTCCTCTGGCGGGCGTCCATTTTCTTGTCCGCGTATCGAGTGTCGCAAACAGCCTGTCCTCGACGAGGACGCCGGCATTGGTGAGGGCATTCAGAAGTGTGCTTTTGCCGGCGTTGGTATAGCCGACAATACAGATTTTGAACATTCCCTTTCGGGCATCTATCTCGCGAATTCGGCGTTTGTCAATATCGGCAAGCTCACGCTTGAGGTCTATGATTCGTTTAGAAACCAAGCGCCTGTCGATTTCCAACTGCTGTTCGCCCGGCCCTCTGGTTCCTATGGCACCGACAGCGCCTGCAGCGGTTGCTCCGCCGGCGCCGGCCAGAGTATCTAAGTGCACCCACATTCTGGTGAGCCGGGGATAGGTATATTCGAACTGTGCCAGCTCGACCTGAAGCT
>Ga0315291_10000210_pt1 | contig 73532 bp, 68 predicted proteins | sample YL17G12_20_MG_FD_203070 | JGI IMG/M metagenome (GOLD analysis project Ga0315291, IMG submission 203070) | Sediment microbial communities from Yellowstone Lake, YNP, Wyoming, USA - YL17G12_20 | ecosystem: Environmental > Aquatic > Freshwater > Lake > Sediment | place: USA: Wyoming | collected... | reverse complement strand
GTATTACCGGCTCAACACTGACCAGCGAACCTCCTGACAGAAAAGGTCCTAACATAACTTTTACATATACGACTCTGCCCAGTTCTTGGGTTGGTTGGAAAAATTTATATTTAACCCATCCAGCGGTGAGCTGTATGGATTACCAGTTAGTTGAGATATTCTACAGTTTTAGCGCTACCAATCACCCAGGAGAAGGTTCTGGGACCACTGAAAATTGGTACTACTATTACGGTCAAACTACGGCAGATACGGGTGCCCAATACGACAGCGGCGGTAGTTACACCAGTACAGAATATCCATATAATTACTATGTAGGCAATCTTTTAATTCCATGTCTGTGTCCCCCCATTGGCGATAACGCTAACGCCGAGTTGTGGGGGATTGATACCTATGCCGTTGTTTCTCGGCATGAATACAGGCATTATCAAGACTTTATGAGTTGGTGGGGACCGGCTGGATGGAACCCACCCAACAATGACCAAGATTGGGATTTAATACCAGACAACCTTGAACCGGGATTTAGTGCTTCTGAAGGTGGACCTTATGACCCAGAAAAAACAATCACATATCCTATTCCTAACTGGCCGTCTATAAATGATTGTGAAAGAAAGTGTTTATTTACGCAGCAACCTTGGACAGTAGGTTCCCTCAAAATGCAGGATTGGGCATACCGGGGTTCACAATGGCATTAAATTAATAATTAGGTTAAGTAATACATTAGGTATAATAAACTTTGATAAAAGTAAAGAATTCATTGGGAAGGAGTACTTAAAATGAAACAGGAGACGAGAAGTATAATTATCGTGACGACACTAATTATTACTATTAGCGTATCCATCAAAGTATACGGTTCGGAACCAGACAGGACACAATCTGCTAATGAGGCGAAAATAGCACAGCTTATCGATATTTTAGGGATGCCCCAAAGCGAAGAAGAAACAAGAAAAGCAGAACTCAATAAGGCTATAGCAGATCTATCCGCTATAGGAGATAGTGTGATCAAACCAGTGATGGATAGAATACAACAAAATGACAATGCATTACTTGCATTACTTCAACATCGTACTGTACAGGTTCTTAAAGCAATTGCTACGACAAAGGCGCAACAAGCATTACTGGATATTGCTCTAAAAAAGGATTCTCACTGGGCTGCAATAAATTACATAGAGACTTTGAATAACAAGTCAGATGCAAGAAAATTGCTGGTTTCAAAAAACCCAGATATTTTGTTCTCCGCTCTACACGCCATGAGAGGAATTGAACTGGATAAAGAGCTTCTGAAAAAACTTCAGTTGCTTGCACAATCATTAGATGCTAAAGTTCGAATCCAAGCCGCTGGAGTAATGGGAGCTGATCCGACAGAAAAATACGCTGCAGAAAAGGTTGACGCCCTAATGGGCTCCATTAAAACTGCTGAAAAGGTAAAAGATGGCCATAAAAAACTCCCTAACCCACAAGCGATAGGCACTGTCTCTGATGATGTGTATTTTCAAATAATCGATGCGCTAACCAAGGCGAAGGGGATAGATAAACATCTTAAATACAAAACAAATAGTCTGGATGGGAAAACAAGGTACTGTGTTATCATCGCACAAGCCAATCGTGGAGATTCCTCTGTAAAACAAGATCTCTACAAAATTATAAATGATCCAAATGCAGGACTGCTTAAATGTGGTGCAGTAATAGCGTTTAATTACATTGGAGCCTCGGATGATCTGCCCTTTTTACATAAGATTGCTTTGACGGATACTCTTGCTATTGAGCCGCCACAACGATCTTTTGGTTCTCACGATCCACTACAAACCGCGATTCAAAATAACAAGTTCTATCCTGTTAGATTTTGGGCACGACAAGCGATACAATGGATTGAGAAAAAAACGAAGTCAAAAACGAATTAACAGTAGCATAAGAGATCTCAACGAATAATCCTGAAGGAATTAACCCCAATTGGTACTATTACTGGAGCAAGATCGGCGCATAACACTTTTTTATTGTCAGAAACCTGACCTTAGCCAATACAAAAAAAACACGGTAAAGTATCTCCAAATGATGGAGGAGATTCAAACCGAGCAAGGGAAAGAATATACAGGTTTGCCAGCAGCAGCTTATGCCGGCATTACCATAGTTGTCGGGATAGTTGCTGTGGGCCTTATTCTGCTGCTAAAGAAAAAAACAAGCAGTCGCAGCAAATAGTCTCATCAAAGAATCCGCAGTTGTTTTCCGCACTGTTTATAATAGTGGGTTAAAGCCACACTCGCTCTTTGACAAGTTCAAACAGCTTCAGCAATATATCCTCGCCAGTATGTATGCGCTGTGGTCGCGTTAATCGGCGAACGGCAAGCACTCAGCCGGCGATAGCTTTCCAGCCACTACTAAGCTCTTCCGTAAGAGTAATTACATCACGAATCATCCGGGTGTCGCATTTGGCGTTGGCTTCAGAGAGGCGGCTATTCATAAAGCAGTAGAGCCTGCGAAGGTTGTCGGCGATTTCGCCCCCTGCTTTCACATCGAGGATGGCGTTAAGCTCATTGATTATGTCCTGCGCCCTGTTGATGTACCGGCCTTTCTCGGCATAATGGCCTGCTTCCAATTCCTGGATTGCGAGTTTCATAAATTTGAGTGCGCCTTCGTAAAGCAGGACGATGAGACGGCCTTTACCTTGCGTGGTGACTGCGGTTTCTTTATATGCGGCGATTCCGTTCATAGCATCACTCCATTAGGCTGGTTCGGGTTTTAAGCTACGCTGACAGCTTTGAGAACAGCTACCAGCGAGGTGAGACCAGGCTGTTGTTTGACTTTTTAACTTGTGGGGAGATGACCGGCGGTTTGTGCCCCAGCCATCTCCCCATAGAGTTCTGACATTTGGAAAGTTTTGTTGTTATCTCAGCAGAGTCAGCGCCATCTGAGGCATCGCGTTGGCCTGAGCCAACATAGCAATACCAGCCTGTGCAAGCACCTGGTTCCTTGTCAAGGCGGCCATTTCAAGAGCCACATCCACATCGGAGATACGGGATTCGGCAGACATGAGGTTCTCAGCCTGCACATCAAGAACGGACACTGTATTCTCCAGACGGTTCATCTTTGCGCCAAACGCAGCGCGATCCGTATTAGCAGTGTTAATTGCGGTGGCCAAAGTTGCAAGCGCTGCCTGTGCGCTGGCGGCAGTGCTGATGTTAATAGCATCGATGCCAAGACCGCTCTTTGTCACATCGATCATATCGATGGTGATGCTGTCGGTTGCATCACCGAAGACAATAGATACGGTGCCCGTGGCACTGTTGAGCAGACTGATGCCGTTAAATTCAGCCGAGCCGGCGATACGCTCGATTTCACTTGCCAATTCGTCCAGCTCATTGTTCATAATGGCCCGCTGTGCAGGAGAATAGACGCCCGTTGCGGCCTGCTCAGCCAACTGTTTCATGCGCACCAACATATCATCGATTGTCTGCATAGCACCTTCGGTTGTCTGCAGCATACTGACGGCATCCTGAGCGTTTCGGGTACCCTGCTGGAGGACAGCGACGTCAGCCCGCATCAACTCACGGACGGCCAGGCCGGCTGCATCATCCTTTGCGGTATTGATACGCAGGCCTGAAGAGAGCCTTTCAACTGATGCGGCCAAAGCGTCGTAGCTCTGGCTCAAATTCCGAGCGGCATTTGCCGCCATAATATTGTTCTTAATTGCTAACATATCTTACTCTCCTTAAAAAATCACAAAATTGTTTTCCGGCCCCATTAAGCCGAACTCAATAGACACAAAGACCACAGCATAAAATATGCCTGCAATTGCCATTATCGATGAAGATTAAAAGGACTTAAGGGGGGTCATTTGCAAAAAAATGGTCACGAGGGTATTGGACCTGTAATGTAACGGCTGGGGACACTGATATTACATTACACCGGCATCGCTAAAGAAGCATAAAATTTATGCGACAGATTTTTTTACATTCCGTTGACTTACCAATCGCAAGCAGGTGAAACGGCGATTGCAAATAGCGAGACTGCATAGCGGTTTTTTAAGCAACGACCATAATGAACTGCGAAGATATGCGCGGATGCTGCCGGAGGACCTGGAATTAACGGCCGGAATGAACCGGCGTGCGCCGGTTGTCGGACCAATTCCTGATGAACAGGCGGTGTTTTCCGGATACGACTACACCAGAATATTTATGGAGCTGTCGGTAATTTGAGCCTGAGGGGAAAGGCCATTGCGGCAGTCGGCGTCATTTGCCGACCACAGGCCGTCGGACTTACCGCCGTTAACCGCGCCGGGTTCGGTGAAGCCGTGCTGATGCAGCCAGCTATCCGGCGGTGACTGGTCAGAGGGAGAGCGGTGGTCGGTCTGTTCTGCGAGCACGACGTCGAGGCGCTTTATCTGGATGCCGGAATCCTGAAGGTCCCTGATTATCTGGGGCAGCGTCTGTTCAATCTCGAACCTTGTCCGGGAGTTACTGACTTCCAAGAGGCCGGTGAGCTGGGCATCCTGCTCCTGGAATTTTATGAAAACCTTGCCGAGCTCCGGAGGGTTGAGACGAATGGTAACCTGCCGCTCGTTGCGACTTACGAAGGTGTGGATAGATTCAAAAATCTGCTTTCGGACATCTGCGGAGACATCGTCAGGACAGGCGGCATCAGCAGGATTGTTAATCGCAGCAGAAGCCGATGATGAGTGGGCAACAGCGGGACGGGTATCGCCTGGGGAGAATATCTGTGCGAAATCGGTGCCGTCAGCAGAAGCCGATTTTTGGGGTGCCGCCGTCTGGTTCGCGGAGAGGCAGACTTCCGTTACATTCAGTTTTTGCACGGCAGAGTCAGTCAGAGGATTAGCAACGCCTTTTTTGCCGCTGCCATCAGACGAATCCGGGAGTATGCCGGTTTTTCGATTTGGGGCGCCATTATCCGCGGGTTTTCGGACAGCAGAGGTCGATTTTTCAGAACCAGCCAAGACGGCGGCAGTGAGTACAGTCAAGTTATCTTCCGCTCCCGCCAACACACCGACAGCGAATACGGGCGGCTTCGCATTATCAAGAGCGGTGATTTTGTCGGCGGCAGATGTCACCGAAGTGTTCGGCTTCGGGCCTGCCGGGACAGATTGCAAACCCTGGCTGGTTTCCGCAAGAGGGGGGAAAGATGTCGGCACCGCGGATTCACCAATATCCACGGCGGCCACTGCTTTAGAAACGGCCGGGGTTTTAGAGAAAGAAAAGGTGTCGATAAACTGAAGCGGTCGATTTGATGTTTTTGGTCCGGTCTGCTGCAAGGCTAATGTATCGGTCTTTTGATTTGCATCTTTGCCGTCGCCGGTATTAGCGATTGCCGATGCCTTAGAGGCCACAAAGCTGGTTGCGTCCGCAATCTGAAAGGCCGGAAGGCCCCGGCATCCGGCATCCGGTTCTGTGTTATCCTGATTCTTCCGGAGGACTTGAGCTGCAGCTCCATCGCGGAGGGTCTCGCCTGAACCATGCGGCGTCTCCGTGGGAGAGCGTTGTATATCGGTAAGGGCGTCCTTGAACTTTGTTGATTGCGAGGCAACGATGGAAGAAGAATCATCGGGCGAGTTTGCAGAAGTGCGCTTTGCGTTCCAGGGCGATGGGGGATTCGGCGCGGCAGGGCATACATTCAACGGACCTGCGACCATCATATCAATTGCCGACAAGCCTGGATTCATACGCTAATCCTTAAAGACCATCTTATTTTTAGCAACGGCTGTGCCAGCAGGTCAACAGGCGGCCTCTCGTAAGATAAGTGCTTGACTATAAATAAGTTACGAACATTGTGGCAAAGCCGGTTGCGGGAATGGAGCGGGCGGTTATGGAAGAAAATTCCGCAGGGTAGGAAAAGATTTCCGGTCTGAACTAAAGGCAGGCGGAACAGCCTGATAAGTGCGCTACTATGTAAAAAAACGCGCCCTGTTGTATAGATTCCTGACACCGTTGAGTCTGCCGAGATAAGCGACCGTTCGGGCACGGAGCGGTTTTCAGCGTTAAGATAACAAGCCAGCGGCCAAAAGCGAACGGCTTCGGACGATTGGCACGATTATTGCTTCTTTTTCGAGGGGACAGTGTTTGTTCTGGAATACAACAGGTGCAAAGATGCTTAAGACCGGGGACATAACGGACCTTCTTACAGCCGGCATAGAGGCCGAGGGCCTGCGGCAAAAGACGATTACCAACAACGTGGCCAATCTTGAGACGCCGGGCTACCGAAGGATTGACGTCAAGTTTGAAGAGCTGCTTGCCAAGGCACTGGGTTCATCCGGCGAGCCGGGTGACATCAGTGAAATTGAGCCGCAGATTTATCAGCCCAACCAGACGCCGGTGAAGTCAAACGGCAACGACGTGAGCTTTGAGGTCGAGGTGGGCGAAATGGTCAAGAACACTCTTCGTCATAAGGCATACGTTCGGCTGTTAGGCAAGAAGCTCAAGCAGATTGAACTGGCGATGGACATAAAGTAGCGAGCGAACGGTTGAGCGATGATGTAAAAGCACGGGTTACTTGCGGGCACGAAGGCGGACTTGTCCGCCGTGGCGGAAAGGAACAGGGCAAATGGAAGTGGACAATGTATTCGGCCCAGTAGATATAGCGATATCGGGTCTGCGGGCGCAGCGTAAGCAAATTGAGGTGATTTCTTCGAATGTTGCCAACACCCAGACAACCGATGCCGGCAAGGGCGAGCCTTACCGCAGGCTCGAAGCAGTATTCAAAACGGAGGAGGAGGCCGGCGGAGTCAGCATTGACAGGATAGTCAAGGACATGAGCGATTTTTACAGGATTTTTGACCCAGGCAATCCTGAGGCGGATGAGGACGGCTATATCAGGATGCCCAACGTGAATCTGCCTATCGAGATGATGAATTTGAACATCGCATCGCGGGCATACCAGGCCAATGCGGCTGTTCTGAAACGTTATCAGCAAATGGTGGAAACGACTCTGGAACTGCTTCGTTAATCTTGCCTGTCGGCAGACAGGTCGAGGGAATGGACAATGATTAATCTAAACGCCAATGTAACTTCGGTAGTGCCAAAGATAGGCGATGATTTTGCAAGCGCACCAAAGGTCGGCGGCGCCGAGGGCAAGCAGTCGGAGTTCGCCGAGACCATCAAGGCTATCGGCAAATACGTATCGAAAGTCGATGAGCTACAACAATCATCGGACATGTCCATAAAAGATTTACTAACGGGCAAAAATGAGGACATCACATCGGTGGTTGCGGAGGTGACCAAGGCGGATTTGAGCTTTAAGCTGCTTGTGGGAGTTAGAAACAAACTAATCGAGGCCTATAAACAGACTATGAATATGCCGTTATGACGAGCCAGGTGTGGAACATAAGGCAGCATCAACACACATCCGAGGAAACAGGATAGAAGAAAGATGGGCTTTTTCCAAAAGATAAGGGCAATCTGGCGAAAGCTGGGGGTGATTCAGCAGGCGCTGGTTATCGCGGTCGTTGTGACATTTGTGATTGTCGGGTCGCTGCTTGTTCACTGGGCCCGCAAGCCTGATATGAGGATGCTTTACCAGCAGCTCTCGCCGGAGGAGGCGGCCAAGATTGTCGAGAAGATAGCTGAAAAAGGCACTTCATACGAATTGCGCGAGGGGGGGACAACCATCTACGCACCAAAGGAGAAAATCTACCAGCTTCGCTTAGATATGGCAAGAGAGGGGCTGCCGGAGGGAGAGCAAGGCGGCTACAAGATTTTCGACAAGGAAAAAATCGGCATCAGCCCGTTTGTTCAGAACGTCAACCTAAAGCGTGCCCTGCAGGATGAGCTGGCCAAGAGTATCCAAATGATAGAGGGCGTGGTACACGTGCGAATCCACATAGTCAGCACAGAACAGGGCCTTTTCGCTTCAGAGGAAGGCAAGACCAGCGCATCGGTGGTTCTTCGGCTGAAGCCCGGCTACCGGTTAGGCGCTCAGACGGTGGCGGCAATTACGCACCTTGTTGCAGGGAGCGTCGAGAGGCTGAAATCGGAAAACGTGACGGTGATAGACAGCCAGGGGGTTCTCCTGTCCGGCCAATCGGACCAGACAATGGCCAGCGGGGCAGGGACAGTCCAGGATTACAGAGAGCGGGTCGAGCAGAGTCTGACGCGCAAAATCGAAGATATGCTCACGGCTGTTTTGGGGCCCGGGCGTGCATCGGTGAGCGTCAGCGCTATCGTTGATATGAACAGCGTCAGCACCGTTACGGAAACATACGACCCAACTGCGAAGGTGGCCTCCAAAGAGGAGATTACAAGCGGTTCCGAAACCGGAGCCGGCGGCACGGCTGCGGGCGGCGTGGCAGCTACGCCTGGCAGCACAAAAAAAGACGAAACAGTGATTACGGAATACGAGGTCGGCAAAACAGTAAAGCAGCAGTCGATTTTGCCCGGCGAAATAAAGTCTCTGTCGGTGGCTGCGTTTGTTGACTTATCAAAACCCGATGTGAACGCAACAGGAGCAGGCACAAGCAGCAGCGGACTGATAATGGAAGTATCCGAGGTGGAACTGATTATCAGAAGCGCGATTGGGCTGCGGCAAACAGACTTGCTGAAGGTGGTGAACGCCAAATTTCACCGCCCTACCGAATTATTGTCGGAGGAGGAGCAATCGAATTGGCCGCGATATATAGCGATTGCGCGTCACGCTTCTTTAGGGATTATGGCGATTTGCGCGCTGCTTGTGCTGCGGATACTCAAGGGCGCCAAGAAAAAGGTGGAGGCGTCGGCCTCAGCGGCACAGTTGTCGGCGGGCGGAGGGGCATTCGGCTTCCTGCCGGCTGAGGCCGGAAAATCCGAGGCGATAATGGTCCGCAGGCAGATAGCTACCTCGCTGCAGCACAATCCTGAGCAGGTCAAACAGTTGTTTGCCAGCTGGATAGAAGAAAAGTGAGGTTAAACAAGTGGGACTGACGGGCAGGCAGAAGGCCGCGATGTTACTAATGAGTCTTGACGCTCCTACGGCCGCGGAACTGCTGAAAGGGGTCAACCAAGAGACGGTCCAGGAGCTGGCGGTGGAGATGGCATATCTGGACACAGCGGGCTATCGCGGCGGCGAGCAAAGCATAGAGCTTGGGCGGCAGTTCTGCAATTCGCTCAAGGCCAGGGAACAGGAGGGATTTCAACTTAACAGTTTTCTGAGAGAAATGCTAAGAAGCACGGTGGGCAGCGACAAGGCGGAGCAGATTCAAACCAGACTGCAGGAACTATTGCATAAACGCGACCCATTCATACCTATCCGCTCGATTGATTCGCGAACGCTGGCATCGATACTTGAAAATGAGCATCCGCAGGCCGCTGCGGTGGTTCTGTCGGAGCTGCCGGCAAAAAAAGGCTCGGAGGTGCTCGGACTTCTGGGCGAGGGCGTGCGGGTCAGCGCAATAAGACGAATGACCAGTTGCGACGCAGTGGCCACCGAGGCAAAAACGCGGATAGCAGAAATGGTTTTGAAGCGGATTGAGACCACCAAAAGCAGCACTACGGGCGCGGCACTGCAGGTGAGGCCTGAGCAATCACTGCGAAAGGTGGCTGTTATCTTGCGAAGCTTAGGCAAGGAGCTTCGCGACGGGCTGCTCGGCGCCATACAGGGAAAAGACGACAAGGCGGGCGCAATGGTGGCCAATCTGATGATAGTGTGGGAGGACATTCCACAAATTGCCGACAGGTCGCTGCAGGGGGCGCTGCGTGGTCTTGACACGAGGAAACTGGCATTAGCGACCTGGAAAGCGGACGAAATAATTACGAGAAAAATCAGGTCCAATATTTCGGAGCGTGCTGCTGCGACGGTGGATGAGGAAACGTCGCTTATGTCGGCACCAAAGAAAAAGGACATTGAAGACGCCAGAGAAGAAATGGTGCGAGTTCTGCGGGAAATGAACGAGAAAGGCGAGCTTTCTTTTATGGACGAATAATACTATGGCCCAAGCACCGACGGTCAAATTTTCGAGGTTGATTAAATCGGTTCGCGTGCTGGACAACCACACAGAGTCACCATCTTTGAATGTTACGGCAAACAAAGGGGCTGCTGTGGGTATGAAATCCGGCGGCGGACCTGTAGATGCCGAGACAGGTATGGAACAGAATCCGACACAGGCCCTGGAGGCACAGCGAGCTGCATTTTCACAAGCCAGCCGGATGTTAAGCAGCGCTGCTGCACAATTGGGCCAATTTTGTGAAAAGATATTCGGCGAACACGCGGAAGAGATTGCCAGACTTTCGGTGGAGATTGCGAAAAAGATATTGGTGCAAAAGGTGCAAAACGGGGATTACAAGATAGAAGCAATTGTAAAAGAGGCCCTCAAAAATGCGCCTACGCGCCAGGACGTAGTGGTGCATCTGAATCCTGAAGACCTTGCGGAATGCCAAAAGGCGCAGGCGGAAGAGCCGGCGGGTGCGCTATCCGGCATCAAGTTTGTCCCCGACCCGAATATCGGGCGGGCGGAGTGCGTGGTGGAAAGTCCGAAGGGAATTATTCAATCACTGATAAATGAACATCTTGAGCGAGTCGCGAAGGCGCTTAAGAAGACGGAATGATTTATGGCTGTAAGTAAGGTCAAGACGCTGCCGATTGATTTCGAGAGATTTCACTGTGCGCTTCGGCAGGTGAATTTGATGGCCTGTCAAGGCTCGGTGGTGCGAGTGTCTGGGTTGACGGTGGAATCGGCGGGGCCGAGTCTGTCGCTGGGGGAACTATGCGGGATTCAGATTCGGGACGACAGGCGTGTGCTTGCCGAAGTGGTGGGCTTTCAGAACGACCACCTTATCCTGCTGCCGCTGGAGCATATTGAGGGGATATCGCCGGGTGATATTGTCACTGCGAGGACTACTCCGCGCTATATTAATTTAAGCGGTAGCATACTGGGCCGGGTGATAAACGGTCTTGGAGGTCCCATCGATAATAAGGGGCCGCTGGTGGGAACAGATAAGAAGGCATTGGATGCGAGCAGTCCGCCGCCTTTGAGCAGGGAGAAGATTAGCAGCCCGCTGGCTCTGGGCATCAGGCCGATTGACGGGGTCCTGACGTGCGGGAAGGGACAGCGAATAGGCATATTCTCGGGCAGCGGCGTGGGTAAGAGCGTGCTGCTCGGTGACATTGCGAATTCGAGCGAGGCGGACGTAAATGTGGTGGCGTTAATCGGCGAGCGGGGACGCGAAGTTCGCGAATTTCTTGAGGGGGATCTTGGTCCTGAAGGCCTTGCCCGGAGTGTGGTTGTGGTAGCCACGTCCGATTCACCGCCGATTCAGCGTGTAAAGGCGGCGTTTGTGGCCGTTACGGTGGCGGAGTATTTCCGGGACAAAGGCAAAAACGTTCTATTTATGATGGACTCGCTTACCCGTTTTGCGCAGGCACAGCGAGAGATAGGCCTTGCGGCTGGCGAGCCGCCGGCGACAAAGGGCTACTGTCCGAGCGTTTTCTCGCTTATGCCCAGACTCATCGAGCGGTTGGGATGCGCCGAGAGAGGAAGCATTACCGGCATTTTGACCGTGTTAGTTGAAAACGATGACCTGGCTGACCCCGTGGCGGACAGCGCCAGGAGCCTGCTGGATGGGCACATAGTTTTGTCGAGAAAGCTGGCGGACAGAGGACACTATCCAGCCGTGGACATTCTGCAGAGCGTCAGCCGACTGATGCCAATGGTTGTAAGCAAAGAGCACAGGCTTGCTGCGCAGAAGCTCAAGGAGATATATGCTGTTTATGCCGATGCGGAAGACCTGATAAATATCGGCGCGTTCTCGCCCGGCAGCAATCGGCGGATTGACGGGGCGATAGCTTTGATTGAGAGGATAAACAAATTTCTCATTCAGCCCATCCGGGACAGGACCGCTTTTGAAGAGACCATCAGGCAGCTGACTGCAATCGGCAAGGCGTGGGACAGGCTGATAGGCGCTGAGAGTTAAGAATCGGGAATTAAATGAAGCGGTTTGTATGGCGGCTGCAACGCGTTCTCGACGTAAAGACGAAACTGGAGCAGAAAAAAAGGGCGGAGCTGCTGGAAATAACAGAGAAGCTTGCCGGGGCGAGGGGAGTGCTATTGGCACAGAAGAAAATATTACAGGATATAATCGATGGTTTAAGCAGGGAAAACCCGCAGAAACGGCTGGGCAAACAAGAATTTTTCCTGAGACATTCGGCGGCGAGCGATGAACAGATTGAAAGATTAAAAGATAAAGTAAACGAGCTTAAAGCACAACAAAAAGAAAAGATTGCCGAGGTTTTGGAGATTCGACGGTCCAAGGAAGGTTTGGAAAGATTGCGAGCGGAGGCGAAAACAAGATTTATAAAGGAACAGGAAAGACTGGAACAAAAAGAAAGTGACGACAGGACCACAGGTTCATTTGCGCGAAAGGTAATGGAGCGAAATTATCGGGAATAACGAAGGTCAAGAATCCACGGCATTCGGCAAGCAGGGCCGAATTGAAAGCAGGAGAAAAGCAGTGAGTAAGAAGAAATTGATAATAATGGCGGCAATAGCAGGGGCAGCGAGTTTTTCAGCTGCATTTATGCTTGGCTGGCTGACCACGCCAGGTGCGGCAACAGGGGGCGAGCCGAACCAGGCGGCAGCAGCAGGCGGGGAAACCGGTTTGAAGGCACAGCCGGAGGCCGGTGTTGCGAGCGGCGCCGCTAAAAGCTCGGCGAAGACAGCTATGACGGAAAAGCAGCTCGAAGAGCTTATCATTGAGGTTCGGGAAAAGCTGCAGAAGTATAACAACAAACTGCAAAGCCTCCAGACAGAGGAACAAAGACTGCAAACGACACAGGACGTGCTGAAAAAGGACATCGAAAACCTCAACAATCTGCGGACAGAACTTGCATCAATGATTGTCAGTTTCAAAGAGGAGCGGGAGAAGCTGCTAAAGAGCAGAATTGAGATTACACAGACAGAGAAAACCAACTTAACTTCACTTGCGGCCGCATACGACAAGATGGACGCGACCAGCGCAAGCAAAATCATGAGTAATATGTGCACGGCCAGCGGACCGCAAAAAGAAGTCGGTGACGTCAAACGCATCGGCAGCAACTTTGACGATGCGGTGAAGATTCTGAACTATATGAGCGAAAGGGCCAAAGCCAAGTTACTGGCCGATATGGCCAACACCGAGCCGAAACTCGCGGCGGCTCTTTGCGAACGGCTAAAGCAAATAGCTGAGGTAAAATAGCGGTATGGACCTTACGACGATAGTTGGAACGATTCTCGGGTTTTTGGTTATTACGTGGGCGATTGTAGCCGGCGGGAGCTGGACGATATTTGTCGATTATCCCTCGATGGCGATTACCATCGGCGGGATGCTGTGCGCTACGATGATACATTTTTCGCTGCCGCAGTTTCTCGGGATATTTTCGGTGATAAAGAAGACAATCGTAGCCAAGATACCGGCACAGTCGGAGCTGATTCAAAGAATGGTCAACTACGCCGCCATCAACAGGCGTGACGGCGCGCTGGCGCTGGAGCAGGAGATAGGCAAGTTAGACAATTTGTTTTTTGCCAAGGGCCTGCAAATGGTTGTGGACGGCAAAGAAAGCGAACAGATTCAGGAGCTTCTGGGTCTGGAAATTCAGTATCTTCAAGACCGCCATTCAAACGGCAAGAAGATACTGGAGTTTATGGGCTCTTCCGCGCCTGCGTTCGGGATGATAGGGACTCTTATCGGTCTGGTGCAAATGCTTAGAAGTATGACTTCACCGGAGGCGATAGGCGCGGGAATGGCGGTGGCGCTGATTACCACATTTTACGGCGCGATGGCGGCCAATCTACTTTTTATACCATTAGCCGGCAAGCTGGGGCTTTATTCCAAGGCAGAGAGCACTGCGATGGAAATGATTACGGAAGGGGTGTGTGCAATTGCCGAGGGCGAGAACCCGACTGCGATTCGCGACAGACTCCACGCATTCGTCTCACAGAAAAACAGGGAGGAAGTGAAGGCCACTGTGTAATGGGATTCGAGAGAAAAGAGCCGCCGCCTGATGAGCAGCCGGGGGCACCGGAATGGATGCTGACCTTCAGCGATTGTATGACGCTGCTGCTGACATTTTTTGTGCTCCTTATGACGTTCTCGGCCCCGGGCAACAGCGATATTGCTGGAATGAGCGAGGCCTTTGCCAGGTTCCTGCCCGGTTTCGACTGGGCGAACAAGATGTATCGCGATTCCCTCTATAAGTATATTCAATTCTACCCTGGTGAGCCGGTAGAAGCAGGCAGCGAGAAGCCGACACTGGAACAGGGAACAAAGGGCGGTCTGAGAGAAACAACGGCGCCGCCGGATTTTGACAAGGCCAAGATGTTCTCAATACCATCCGAAAGAATCTTTTTTGGGCGAGGCTCGGTCATATCGGCTGAGGGCCGCGTTGTTCTGGCCACTGTGGCATCGTTCCTGAACAAAATGACCAACAGAGTTATTATTTGCGAGTATGGCCCAAAAAAAGACAAGGGAAGCGAAGAGTTAGGCCTGCATCGGTCATACACTGTGATGGAATACCTATCAACAAAACACAGGCTCAACAGAAAACGATTCAGCATCTCAATTTCGGCGGCAAGTCTCGTCACCGAACGGTTCGACCGTCCTGAGCACACCGTCGAAGGACAGAATGCCGATAGCGGCAAGGCAAGCCAGGCAGAGACTGATAATGGACGCACGCTCGAGATTACTATAATGGACCGGAGTAGTTACAATTGAGAAAGACGCATAGAATTGAGGAAAGCCCCACCAAAGCCCCCGCATACATCGTGACATTCTCAACTTTGGTAACACTGCTGCTGGCGTTTTTTGTGGTACTGTGCAGTATGGGGACGGCACAAGACGATACGCTCTTTGACCAAGGATACAAAGGTGGGGCATTTCTACAGTCATTCAAGAGAGGATTCGGAGTAAGAGGGAAGCTCAATTTCGGCTATATCGGGAATAAATATGGGATAAGTCAGCCGGATGAATCGTTTGACGGGAAGACCGTAGATGCGAATACGGAAAGGTTCAGGCGAATTGCAAAAAAGCTGGGCCGGTCTATGAAGGTCAGGCCTTCGCCAATAGCGGCCAAGAAGACCGAGTTTTCTGTGACCGGCATCCATTTTTCACCGGGCAGCACGGCATTAAACGAGCCGGCGAAGCGATTTATAACTGAATTTTGCGCGGGTCTTCAACAAAGTACGAGTGCGAAGCCGGTAAAGCTCTATGTGCTTGGTCTGGCCGGCGATGCAGAGAGCGAAAAACAGCAGTGGATAGTGTCGGCAAAACGGGCCCAAGCGGCGGCAGACTTTATGAGGGAGACTTTGCCTTCGGGATTGGGCTGGCCTGTCTATTGCGGCGGAGCAGGGCCTGGCGGCGAATGGGTTGAGCAAGGCAGCCTGGCCTGGAAAGAATCGCAGATTCTAATAGCGGTCTTGAGGGGAAGCGAGTAACGCTATATTGCAGGCGGAAACCGGCACGGCGAGCAGGAGTCAGGGAACAGGGGTCGGGGGTCGGGGAGCAGGGGTAGTGAGAGCTAAAACCTAATCGGCATCTCTGTCAATTTTTTCGACAGTGTGGGTAATTATCCATCAATCCTTATCTCTAAAAACCGCTATTAGCAGCGTATTAAAGCCCATTCGGGCATCCAGGCACGGTGTTTGCAATCTAAAGATAGCGTGGCGTCACAAAAGAGAAAAATTATTGGGCTGCTGATGGCAGCCTCGATTGGAAGCGGCGCACTTATTCTCTGGACAGGGCAAACTGCCGGCGAGGGTGAAAATCCGAAATCTGAAATTCAAAATTCCAAACAGGCAGTAAGCACCCTATTTGCCAACGACCCCAACTTCGCTGTCCGACCAGACAGCGGCTTCAGCACCCGAGAGATACTTACCAAGCTGCTGCTTTCGGTTTTAGCGGTCGGCGTTCTGGGTGCGGCGGCGATTTACGTCTCGAAGAAGGTCCTGCCAAAAATCGGCAACCTGCCCGGCAAGAGGATTCATATTATTGAGACGGTCCATCTGGGGCCGCGAAAGGCGCTGCACCTCGTTGAGGTAGGCAATCAACAGCTCCTTATAGGCAGCACAGGCGAGGGCATAACGAAACTGGCTGACGTGAGTTTTGCCTTTGAGGAATTAACGGCAAAAGGAAATGTGGACAATATGGAGATATAATGACAGGTAAATTTACCAGAGCACTTGTTCTTGCAGCCATAGTTCTGGCGGCGACGGCGTGCGTATTCGGCCAGAACAGGAGGGTATTTCCAAAGCCCGGTCTGCCGCAACAGACCGGAGCCGCTTCTAAGGCAAATGTCCCCGCCAACAGCGTGCCAAGCATCGGAGATTTGGTAACGGTCATAGACAAGGCGACAAGCAAGGAAACCAAAGGCAAGGACTGGTCAACGCCTGTCAAGCTGGTAATCATCTTTACGGGCTTGGCGATTCTGCCGAGTCTGCTTATGATGATGACATCATTTACTCGGATAGTGATTGTGCTGGCTTTTGTCAGGCGAGCGCTGACCACGCAGAGCATACCTCCTACGGTTGCTATTATCGGTTTGGCGCTATTTCTAACTCTATACACGATGGCGCCAACGTTCGCCAGGATAAACACGGAGGCAATCCAGCCCTACATTGCGGACAAGATAGATTTTCAGACGGCCGCTGTCGGGGCGAGCAACTGCATAAAGGAATTTATGCTGCGGCAGACCAGGGAATCGGATTTGGCGTTATTTGTGCGGATGGCCAAGATGGAGCCGCCTGCCAGGGCGATGGATATCGGTATGCATATAGTCGTGCCGGCGTTTGTCATAAGCGAATTCCGCACGGCGTTTGAGATAGGGTGTCTTTTGTTTATTCCGTTTCTGCTGATAGACCTGGTGATTGCGAGCGTTCTGCTGAGCGCCGGTATGATGATGCTGCCGCCGGTGATGATTTCGCTGCCGTTCAAGCTGATATTATTTATTCTCGTCGATGGGTGGGGGCTATTGGCAAAGAGCCTCAGCCTCGGCTTCAAATAGAATAGTTGGGGGGCTTATTGAGGATTTGTCGATGGACAGCAGTTTTGTGCTTTACATAGGCCGGCACACCCTGGAGACGGCTTTACTTTTAGCTGCGCCGATTCTTTTGACCTGTATCGTTGTGGGGGTGGTGGTGACGCTATTTCAAGCGGTCACTTCCATGCGCGATATGACCATAACGATAGTGCCCAAGCTTCTGGCTGTTGCCGTTGTCACTTTGTTATGCAGCAGCTGGATGCTGCAGGTGATGCTGAGATTCATCAACGAAATCTTCGGGCATATCCAAAACGTCGGGCGCTAAATTTATGGAGCTGATAAGCGCAAAAGTGCTCGGTTTTGTGATGGCGCTGACGAGGATTTCGGCCTTTTTTATGGTGCTGCCTGTTTTTGGGTGGAACGGCATTCCGGTGAGGGTGAAGGTCGCGACAGCCATCATAGTGGCGTTTTTTTTCTCAATGGTCACGCCTTTCGCGGTTACAGTCATAAACGATTCGATGCTGGAGGCGGCGCTACTGGTAGTCAACGAAGCCCTCTACGGTTTGGCGCTGGGGCTTATGCTTACCATTGTATTCGGCGTGGTGAAGTTCGCCGGCCAGATTGTCGAGCGGCAGATGGGTTTTTCAATGGCTGAGGTTCTGGACCCATCTATGGAAGAGAGCGAACAGCCGCTGGCGAGTCTGCTGGAGATAATATTTCTAATCCTTTTTCTCAGCGCCAACGGTCATCATCTATTTTTGCTGATTATATCGAGAAGCTACGAGGTATTTCCCGCAGGGAGTATTCCGACAGCGGCAACGCTTGCAGGCGGAATGGTCAAGGCCGGCTCAACAATGCTGATATTAGGGTTAAAATTGGCGGCACCGATACTGGCAGCATTTTTGCTGCTGATGATGGTGCTGGCAGTGCTGGCGCGGGTAGTGCCGGAAATGAACATTTTTTTTATCAGCTTCTCGATGTGCGTCGGGCTGGGGCTGCTAATGGTGACGATTTTTCTGCCGTTTATAAACGGATTTGTTTCTGAGTTCACCGAGCTGATAGGCAAATTGCTGCCGTTGTGAAACAGACTGTGATTCCGCTCGCACAGGGTCCGGTGGATTCCTGCCTGCGCAGGAATGACAGGGACAGAGCGATTTGTTAAAGAAGCGCGGCGTATAAAGGAAAGACGATGCCAGAACAACCGGCTGCTGAAAGGACAGAACAGCCGACACCGAGAAGGTTGGAGAAGGCCAGGCAGAAAGGGCAGGTGCCCCAGAGCGAGGAACTGGCTTCCGCGGTGACACTATTGGCGCTGGCAGCGGCAATGTTTCTGGCTGGGCCGAGCGTGCTGCGATGGTCTGTCACACAGGTGACGGAAGGGATGTCGTGTGCGACCGGCGTCTTTGCCAACAGCAAGGCGTTTATAGACTTTATCGAGACAAAAATCGCCGATTCGCTATTTATTATGTGCCCGATTCTTGCTGCAATTTTAGCAGGTTCCGTGGCGGGTTCTATCGCGGTGAGCGGTTTGAACTTTGCGCCGGAAGCAATAAGTTTGAGGTTTGACCAGCTAAACCCAGCGACGGGGTTCGAGAAATTAGTAAATGCCCGGTCAATCGTAAAACTTTTGGTATCCATACTGAAACTATTGTTTGTGGGGCTTGTGGCGTGGTCGTATCTTCGCGACAGGCTCGATACGCTGGCTGCGCTTCGATGGGCGTGGTCGATGGAAATACTTTCGGCGGTCGCAAAAATGATAATGGGGTTGATGATACGCATTGCAGTTGCACTACTTGCCATAGCGATTGCCGAGGCCTTCTACCAAAAATGGAAATACCTTGAAGAGCTGAAGATGACACGCCAGGAGGTCAAGCAGGAGCGAAGGGACACGGAGGGCGCACCGGAGGTGAAAATCAGGATAAGAAGAGCCCAGTTTGAACTGGCCCGCAAGCGGATGCTTCAGGAGGTGCCCAAGGCAAGCGTGGTGCTGGTCAACCCGACGCATATTGCCGTGGCGCTGCGCTATGAGGCCAAGACGACGGAGGCGCCGGTGCTGGCGGCCAAGGGGGCGGATTACCTGGCGGAGAAGATTATGGAAATTGCACGGGCATACGGCGTGCCCGTTGTGAAAAGGCCGGAGCTGGCACGGACAATATACTCCACGGTTGAGGTCGGCAGTTCTATTCCAGAGACCCTTTACGTAGCGGTGGCGGAGATACTGGCTATGATTTATCGTCTGCGGCACAGGAAAGAGACGAGAAGATAAGAAACTGTGCGGGGTGCAAGATGCAGATTGCCGAAGCACCTTATATGGATGAGCATAGAATGGGATTGCCGCTACCCGCATTCGCGGGGACAAGTTTTGCAGGAATCCGCCACGACATCCTGGCGGGTCAATTGACCTGTCACAAAGCACTACCCGCTACTACTGAAGCCCAAGGCGCTCATTTGCTGCTGGATTAGCGCCAGGGCCCTTTCGAGGCGGGCGAAACGTGCTATCAGCCTTTCTTCTTTTTTGGCCACGCGGTCTTCTTCGGCTTCAATTTTCTCCTGAAGTCCCTCTATGGTGTCATCGACGTGCTCCTGGTCGATTTGGACAGAGCCGGCGGTGACCTTGAGCATCCTGTCGATGGCATCTTCTATCGCGCCGGCGAAACCCTGCTTTACCCTGACAGCGGCCGTGAAGGCGCCGTCCTGGCTTAAATCAACGCTGAGCTGGAGGCTATTTTCCGGATAAACAGGGTCGCCATTTTCATCGAAGGAGCTATTGCCGGTGACAATATTGCCGCTGTATGAGGCATCGCGATAGGCGGATTCCGTGGAGAGTTTGATTTTGGCGCTGGTTATGACTCCGCCGCTGACTATGACCTGAATATCGTAGGCGCCTGCAGTGGTGTAGTCGCTGTGGGCGTCGTAGAATTCGATGGCGTTGCTGTCACTGCTGCCCGTTTTGTCGGCGCCGATTACGGCGAGCACACCCGCGTAATGTTCGGCTATGGCCTTGTCAAAGGCGGCTGTGTCGAGACTCAGTACACCATCGCCATCAAGTTCGAGACCTATCTGAGCGGGCGTCAGAAACGTGTCGATGTCCTCTATAAAGCCGCTGGTCCGGGCGATAAGGGGCGTGTAAAGCTGCGACCTTATAGTTGAAACCGCGTAATCGCCCATCAGGACGCCGGCGGTTTTCAGGACATTGTTGTAACCTGTTTTTTCCCGGATATAGACAACAGCGGCATTATAAGCCGTGACCAGAGAATTCAGCTTCTCTTTGACGGAGTCGATGTTTCTGGTAAGATTGACCTGGACGGTACCCGTGTCGTGCAGGTGAAGGGTTATGCCGGGAATAACATCGTCCACGGTATTGGAGCTTCTTTCGAACCATTCGTCTGGGCCGGTAGGATAGCCATCGACCTTGAATTGGCAATCCTGGGCCGATTGTGTCTCGGTAAAATCTGCTGATGCAAAACCGGCGAGGTCTGCTGTAACGGAGCCGCCCTGCGTTAATCGGCTAATGGCTGGGATGTCAAGTGTCGTTGAGCCTGAGCCCTGGTTGTAAGTCAAGGTAAGCTCCATCTGGCTTGTGCCGCAGGTATGGTCTGTCAAATGGATTTGGCCATTTACCAATGTAGCGGTGGCGGTTTCGCCAAATGCATCGTTTATTTCCTCGATAATGTGGCCGAGCTTGGTGTTTCCATTGATGCTGAAGTTCTGGCTGACAACCGTGCCATCGTGGCGCTTTCCGCTGATTGTGATATACTCATCGCCGACGAGCGTTCCGTCAAACTGGTCAAGGTCGATGACCTTCGAGGTCAGTGTGGCATTGTCGCCGGCAATCGTGAAAGCAGACTCGGCCTGCCATGTCTCGGTGTTGCCGGCGTTGATGGAGATTTGGTAATCGGAGCCGGCGTCATTGCCGTTGAGCACAAGGTGGTAGGCATCGTTGTAGTAAAGGAGGTTTGCGGTGACGCCGGGATTATTGGCATCGTTATTGATAAGGCCGACAAGGTCCTGAAGAGTTGTGGCGGACGTGGTGGTCAGGGTTGACTCCTCGTGATTGTAGGAATAAATGAAGGTGCCGGCCCCGACGTAGTCCTCGGCGTACTCTTTGCCATTTGTGTGGACCCATCGCTCAGCGTTGGCCAATTGATTGATGATAACCGCGTGATTGCCTTCAAAGGCATCATAGGAGGCTTCAGCGGTCAATATATCGGTGTCGCTGGAAGCGACCTGGAAGGCGCGAAGTTTATCGGCATCGGCAAGGGCCCTGACGGAGGTCCGCAAAGCATCGAGTTTGCTTTCGAGTGTGCTGAGGGCATCTTTTCTTTCTTCCCAGACGGTTTTTCGCTGCTGGTAGATGCTGAGGGTGCGGCGCTCGACAGCCATCAGTTGAGCGATTAGTTTAGTTGTATCAATGCCGGTCAAAAGGCCCGGCAGATTTATGGTTGCCACTTTTGCCTCCCTTTTCGGTTACTATAAGTCTTACAACAGTTTTAAGGCGTACTTTCCAGTTTTATTATCGCTAAAAAGTGCGAGAACTTGACCATTTGCACGGCACGCAATGTATTTTCGTTTCCAATAACAGTGAAAAACGTGAAGCCACGGCCAAATTCCTCCCGGTCAGCGTGCAATTTGCCGTACTGTGCCGCAGCCTGCACGCACAAGCTCTGATTTCTGTAACAGCTGCCGGACCAAACGGTTGGCCGGGTCCATTTTTAAGCAGTCCATCAGGTCCGAGTAAGCCAGGTCAAAGGCGGTTTTGGCACAGGCCGGCGAATTTGATTTCACATAAGCCCGGCCTATTGCAAGGCAGGTAACAGCGGAGAGACATTTGGCACACAGCATCCTTCTATCGGGCGGAATTCTGTCCCACGCAACATCGGGGAACAGCTCATCATACGAGAATGTATCCGTAAACCGCCTGAAGACATTAAAATGAGACTCTGCCTTGTCGATGGTGGAACTGCTTGAGAGACTGTCCGGGGTCATTCGCCGCAAATACAAAACGCCTTTCAGATGATGCGCCGTCAAGCCGCATTTGACGAACCTTCGTATCATATCGTAATCTTCGGCGACGAGCAATTTTTCATCAAAAAGACCTATTTTATCGAAAACACTTTTTCTGATGCAGGTCCTGAAAGGCACCACGGGAAAGCCGCAGCGGAAAAGGTCTCTGATGAGAAACTTTCGGTCGTGGTACTGCGGACGCTCGATGACACGAAGGGGTCTGTCATTTTCATCGATAAGGCAGTCGTCACAGTAGATAATGTCGGCTTCGGGATGCTTGTCAAATTCCTGCAGGTGCCTGGCGATGAAATCCGGCGTCATCATATCATCAGAATCGAGTTTAATCAGAAAATCACCTTTAGAGTTTGTTATTCCAAGATTATGGGCGGCGGCAAGGCCTTTGTTTTCCTGGTAGAAGTATTTGATTCTTTTATCTTTGAAGGCGCGAATTTTATCTTCGGTCCGGTCCGTGGAGCCATCGTTTATAACGATAAGCTCGAAATCCCGATAGTTCTGGGTCAGGACGCTCTTGATTGCCTTTTCGACGAACCTATTCGCATTATAGGCGGGCATAATCACAGAAACACGCGGTTCTCTCTTTCCACCAGAAAGATTTGTGGCAGATTCTCCGGATGCATCAGGTTGTGCAGTGAACTGTGGAATATCGACAGTGAGACTTTCCCGTCCGATGTCACTTCCCTGCCCGGAGTCAGCCGGCAAAAACTGTCCGGCACGTGCTGCCTGAACATCGGCTTTAGATTGGCGGCCAAAATGCTCGGATAAGAACTGTTTTGTAGCAGGGTTGTCGTGGCTGCGGATTTCAGCATTCAGGAACCTCATGCATCGCTCTTTTTTGCCGATTGCGAAATAGGCCCTCGCCCGGAGGAAGTCGAAGTCTTTGAACTTCTGCGGCAGGGCCGGGACCATTATCTCAAGGGCATTGAGCGTGGTGATACAGGTCACGTATTGATGCTGGTTAAAGTGCTTTTCCGCTCGGCCGACCATTACGGTGACATAATCGTCATCGAGAGGCTCGCTCTCCCACTTTTGAAAGAGGTGGCCGTACTGCCGGATAAAGTCGCTGCACTTACAATTTCTAAGCTCGGCTTTTACGTCAACAGCCGGGTTGGCCCGGACCTTTTCTCTGATCTTTAGAAATTTTTGCTCCCAGTAAGTTTGAAATTTCGCGCGTCGATTTCTCGGGTCAAGGCAGGGAAGCAGGCCCTGCTGCGATGATTGATGCTCTCTTTTGAGGGTCAGGTACTCGGGGACATTTTTGAATCGAATTTCATCAGTGCCCAGAGAGTATTCCGCGGCCTTTGCGAGCCAGAGTTTATCCGAGCCGTAGGGATGGTCATCATAGAAACCTATAGCGTCGAACATAGTTTTGCGGATAATCGCCGAGCCGTGCCAGCAGATATAGAGGGTCGAGAGGTATTTTTCCAATATGTCCTCGTGCATTACGGGCAGGTCGATTCTGTCGGCGTATTCGAGGCCGTTAAATTCGTCTATGAAGGTGCGGTAGAACGAGCCGACAACTCCGAGGCGAGAATCCTTTGCAATCCCGGCATAAAGGACCTCAAGTTTGCTTTTTGCCATAATATCGTCGGCGTCCTGGATTACGATAAAGTCGGAACTTGCACGCTCAATGGCAAAGTTTCTGAGCACGTACGGCCCTTTATTTTCCGCAAAATAGTGCGGCCTGATTCTATCATCCATACGGGCATATTTTTCGATAATCCGCCTGGTGTCATCGGTGCTGCCATCGTCGAGCAAAAATAGCTCCCACTCAGTCAATGTCTGGCTCCTGATACTGTCCAGACATTCTGGCAAAAATTTTGCGCAATTGTAACAGGGCGTAATCATGGAAATCCTGGGTTTAACTTGAACCTGCTCAGATGCGGCAACATCCGGCTGCGCCGGTGCAGAGGCGGGAGTTACTGTCACTTTGACTGCATCTTTAGTTTCAGCGGCAGGTTGAAGAAGGGCATATATCTTCTCACTTACCGCCTTGACGCTGAATTTGTCGGCAATCATTTTTTGGGCATCCGTGCTAAACCGCCTCCAAAGAGAGGCATCGGTCAGCAGACGCAAGCACTTTTGGGCAAACTGCCGGGGATTATCTGCAATGAAACAGTTCCGACCATCGACGAAATCGAACCCTTCGGCCCCGATTTCGGTGGTGACAATGGGTGTTCCCGCGGCGGCGGCGACACCGAGCTTGCCTTTCATACCGGCGCCATAGGTCATCGGACAAACGAAGACCCTATAATCGGCGACAGCGGACTCGGCATCATCCACATAACCAATTACCCTTACGTTTGGATTTGTCTCAAACTCGCCTCTGAACCTTTCGGCATTGAAACCGAGGACGTGGAACTGTGTGTCCGGAGAATTTTCTGCAACAGCTGGGAAAACTTCTTTCAGGAACCATCTGACGGCATCGGTGTTATGGGCAATATGCAGGGCGCCGAGGAAACAGATGTGCTTTCTCTGCTCAAAATCAGGAGGTCGTGATAATATCGTATGGATATTGGAGATTACGGTCACGTTCCGGACTGAGCCGATATTTTCAAGTATGCCGCGTCTTTCAATTTCGGTGACCGTCAGGACGTTGTCGGCCAGCGGATAAAGCTGTTTTTCGATTTCCAGAAACTGCCTTGCCCGTGCAAGGTCTGTGCTATCGTGCGATATGTTGAATTTCCGCACAAGCTTTTTGTAATGGAAATCCATTGTATCGATTATGATTTTGGCGTCGGCGCATCTCGTCCTCAGCCACGTGCACAAGGCGACGGCAAATCGGCCGTAGTCGGTATCCCACAGGTTCGTTATCCATACATAGTTGACCTTCTGTGTCGTATTTGAGCTGAAGTAACCGGTAAAACCGTCTATTGTCGGCTCCAGATAAACAAAATTTACAGTCCCGACAAAAGCTCTTTTGTATTTATCTTCATCGCTTGTCTTCTTGAAATACAGATAATCGACGGCGTGGCCGGCGCTTACGAGAATACGCAGTATCTGATATATCCTCAAATTTGCGCTGGTTCTGTCAAAAACGGGCAGGACATCGCTTACAAAAACAATTTTTAACCGCCGCTCCGTACCTGGCGGGCCAACGATATTGCAGGCCTGCCGGGCATTATTTGCAGGCATATCGGGGAGAGCGCCAACCGGCCCGCCAAGTGACGCTTTGCCGGCCTTGACTGACTCCATCTGTTCGACATATCCTTTGAGCAGATAACCGCGGAAGCACTGGCCGTAGGCGGTATAAAGGGACTTGAGGTACCTATCGAGGTCGTCAGGCCGCTGATGAGAACAGGCATCAAGCAAAGATTCAAATTTGGTTACCTTGTTACTCCACTCGCCCAGAAAGGGTGCGTATTTGTTATGATATTCGCCGGAGGCATCCTGAAGCCGGTATCGCGGGATGATTATTTCAGGATGTGCGCAGGCCACACGGTAGAGCGCCTGGCCCTGCATATATCGCCGTCTGCAGAAGGTTTCAAAATCGATTGGCCTTAGAATGAAACTTCCGGCATTGGCGTTGTAAAGAATTCTGACATCTTTTGGAAGAAGGCGGCAGACCAATTCGGTATCTTCATAGCCGAATTTCAGGCGCCGGTCGAAAGGCCCTTCAACGCTTTTCAGCAGCGAAAGTTTAGCTGAGATTAAGCCCCCCCACCATTTCCAGGTTTCATAAAATTTGCCGTGTTCCAATCTGTTGTAACAGAAGTAATCGCCGCCGACGCGGCTGACATAGTGCATCAGCGGCGTTATCTGCAAATCTTTGTGCCAGTCCAGATGGCCGAGAACAGCAACTCGCTCATTGGGGTTTTCCTCGTGGCTTCGCAAATGCTCGGCAATAAGTTCGGGAGAAGGGACATCATCATCGTCGCTAAAAAGGACGACCCAGCCTGCGGCCGCCTTTATGCCATTGTTGCGTGCCGCGGCCAGTCCTTTATTTTCCTGGTGAAGATACTTTACATTGAGCAAGGTGTGGAACTTTTCAACAATTTCCTTTACCGGCGGCTCGGAGCCATCGTCAACGACGATGACCTCGAAATCCTCTTTAGCGGCGGACTGATTTGCGAAACCGGAGAGCGTCTTTTCGAGCAACTGCGGCCTATCGTAGGTGGTCAGAACAACGGATAGCTTTGGCGATGGCGGCGCTACGGAGGCAATACCCCTTCTTCGACAGGCCTCACCGAGGGCTTCTCTGGCGAACTCATCCTGCTGGCGTTTTTTTGCGGCGGAGGTGGCCTGCGGCCAGGAGCGCGAGCTGTATAAATGCTCGGGTATGTTTCGTATCTGGCCAAGCTCCGACAATCGCAGCCACAGGTCATAGTCCTGAGCAAATTCATATTTTTCGTTGTACCCTCCGACTTTTGTCAGAGCATCCCTTCGCAGCATCACCGAGCCGTGGACAAGACTGTTATTGATAAGCAATTTTCTTTTGATGTCTTCGTATTCTGTCAGCGGCTGCCACCTGCCGGTATTTTTTCCATCGGAATCAATCCATTCGCACCAGGTGCCGACAGCCAGGCAAGTGGGGTCCCGGTCGAGGAAGCTGACCTGCTTTCCGAATCGCTGAGGATGGGACATATCATCCGCATCCATTCGCGCGACGTATTCGCCTCTACAAAGTTTCAAGCCGATATTCAGCGACTTCGTCAGGCCCAGGTTCTGTCGGTTTCGATAGATGACGGTCCTTGAGTCTTTGACATCAAGAAGGATATCGGGGGTGCCGTCGGTGCTGCCGTCATCGACTATAACCACCTCGAAATCCTGGAATGCCTGGTTATATATACTTTCGAGGGCGGCCCGCACGAACCTTTGGCCATTATAAACGCAGAACAATACGCTCACTTTGGGTCGATTGGTCCAGTCTTTTCTTTCTTCGCCGTCCGGTATGTATGCGTTCCAGCTTTGGCCATAATACTGCCTGGCCCTACTATTGTGGTCCTGGAGATAAACCAAGCCTCTATCATCAATGTATTGATAGAGTTTCTTGTCGAGCGTGAAACGATAGAGGCTGCTGCTGGGAATGCCGACAAATACATTAAACCAGGTAACGGTTGGATTGATTTCCCTTAATAGCCGGTTTGTGAGCTGAAGGTCGGACTCGGTTTCGCCGGGGACCCCGACAATGACGCTGGCTGCGGTTTTTATGCCGAAGTCGCGGCACCACTTGAAGGCATCCCTGATTTGCTCGATGGTGACATTTTTTTGCAGGAAGTCTAATATTTTTTGAGAGCCGCTTTCCACGCCTAAGTAAAAGCCCTTTGCACCTGCGCGTGACATCAACTCCACAAGGTCCGGCGTGAGGCTGGAGACCCTCGACTCACAAGCCCAGGGAATTTTGATGCCTCTTTCTATAAGCAGATTGCAAAATTCACTCAACCTTTTCCGGTCAAGGGTGAAATTATCCTCGCGGAAATAGATTCCTTTTGCCCCATAGCGTGTTATAAGGCGCTCGATGTCGGAGACGATGCGTTTGGCGCTAAAGTACGTGTATTCTCTGCCCCAGATGGAACCGACAGAGCAAAACGTGCAATCGAAGGGGCAGCCCCGGCTGGTGTTCATTGTGAATACGGGTTTGTCCTCGAAGAAATCGATGCCCCAGTCATAGGGCAGGTTAAGAAAATAGTCCCAGGCAGGTATAGGCAGGGCATCCAGGTCTTTTATGCGGGGATAACGAAGAAGCCTTTCTACTGCCCTACCTTCAACGATATCAAGGATTGCCCGTTCGCCTTCGCCCTGCACAACGAAATCAACAAAATCAGGTATCGTGTGAGGGGCGACTGTAGTATGCGGGCCGCCGACGATAATCTTTCCCTGCCACCGGCCCGATTGCCTTTTTTGCTGGAGCTTGTGAAGCATCGCAAGGGTGTCGCGAAAACAAATGGTATTGGCGTAGATACCCACATAGTCAATTTGGTTCTGCTGCAGGTAATCGATGTCGAGAAAGTTAGCAGGCCGCAGGTAATTGTCGATGAAAAATACCTTGTGTCCAGCGCTGCGCAACACCGAGATAAGGAATCCGATGCCGATGGGAGGCCTTTTTTCTTTAGTCGAAAACGGAGATTGAACGGGGGCCGCAGAGGTGGTCAAGAGAACCCGCCTTTGTGCCTTCGAGTCGGCACAATAAGGTGCGTTCATTAGTTCGTTCCAGTTTGTCTTTTCGCTGCTTGTCACTATTCTTTGCCTTTGTGCGTGAGGAAAATTCCAAATTTTCTATTAACAAGCTCCACGCTACCAAATATGTCACTTAGGAGCCTTTGCATCCGGTCTGCGGCATACTCGTATATATGAGCATAGGTTGATGTGTCTTTTTCTTTGCCTGTCGTGGGTGTAGTCAATATCAGGACGCCGGCGGTTTTGAGCACTCTTTTTATCTCCTTGAGGGTCTTAATCAGCTGGACAGGCATCAAATGCTCGGCGACATCGGCCAGGACCACTTTCGTAAAAGAACTATCGGCGAACACAAGGTTTGTCGAATTCGAATAAACGAATTCGATATTGGGATGCTGCCTGGCGGCAATTTCCACGGCCTCGGTCGAATAGTCGCAGCCAACTATATTCAGCACTTTTTGCGATAATATCGCAGTTATAATTCCTTCTCCGCATCCGACATCCAGAACAGAGTCTTGCGGCTGCACTAATTCGCAAATCAATCCTGCCCTTTCGTGGACGTGCCGGCACATCTGCTGCGGCATACCTTCGGATGAAGCTCTTTCCTGCCTGTGAAAATCCCAGCTTCCTTCGTATCTTTTCCTGATGACTCTGGCGGGAGTTCCAGCGGCTATCGAGGCCATAGGTATTGATTTTGTAACCGTTGAGTTCGCGCCTACGACGGCGCCTTTACCAATGGTGACATCATCACACAGCACCGAGTGCGCCCCAATCCAGTTATCGCCCATCAGGTAAATGCCTTTTGCCTTATTCGGCTGTTTCGTGATAGGGAGGTCGAAACTTTCGCAGGTGTGGTTCTGGGCATAGAGGCCGCAATGCGGTGCGACAATTGTCCAGTCGCCCAGATATATGCCGCCTTTGCCGTGGAAGACGCAGTAATGATTTATGACGCAATTGTCTCCGATTATTATTTCGCCGCCTTCCGGTCTGATGACAACACCTTTTCGGATTGTGCAATTTGAACCTATTTTCACCGACTGCGGCGAATCGATGATTGCCTCGGGGTCAATGAAAGTCCCCGGGCCGAATTCGACGAGCACATTTTCGTTGTATAAATTTCGCAAATACTGCGACTTTACCGACGCCGCAGGGGCCACATCTTTTGCCGGCGAAGCAGACTGCCCGAACAGCGATGCGAACCCTCCGTGCGCAGCGTAATGACACTTCTCGACCAAGATAAAATTTCCATTAGAAGAGATGCTCGCTTTCTGCTGGGAATTGACAAGCTCCTGGATGGACTCTTCCAATATGAGCTTATCGAAACCGACAAAACTTTTGATAAAGAGCAGGAACCGGCCGGTCGCTACATTTGCACCACGGTCAAACAATATTTCCAGATTCAAAGCGGCATCGCAACTTAAGACTTTCAGATTTGGCAGGGACAAATGCAGCCGGTTTTCGTCGAGGTCCAGTGCCCTATCGTTAATTATGATGACCTCATAGTCTTGCGGCAAGGCCTGTTGATTAAGCCAAAGGAGGTATGCGTCGAGTCTTGAGAGGTCGCCGCCGGTGAGCAGGACAATCGAGCAACGCACAGTTGTTCGGGAGCCTGCCGTGCTGCCGGCTCCAATTTCGAAATCCCACTTACTGAATTTAGGGTCTTTTGTCGAGACGGAATCAGGCTTTATCATAATAGCGTTCGGCAATATTTTGTTGACCACTGTGGCCAGGCAGGTTTTATCGTGTTCCGGCCACGTTGATTAAGCGAAACTACCTTTTTTGGAATCTGTTCGCTGAAACTATATGTTGCTGCGATAGACCCTGAGGGTCTTTTTACCTTTGTGAAGCAAGGTTAATTGTTTGGCGGTTTCAGCCTTTTGGGCAGTAAGTGCCAGGAACAGGTCTGTGTATAATTTCTGCAACTGCCGACGTTCAGTTTGAAACTCCGGCCTTTGAAGAATCCGTGACCGGGCTATTTTTGCAACCAGAGAATCAGCTTGTTCACATACAGCCTCAACATCTTTGATGCCGCCCTGATTGGCCAGGTCTATTTGTTTCTCCAAAAAAGCCTGCAAGTCCTGCAAGAGAAGCGTCTGCTTATCCGGGCGGATGTCCCCGCTGTCAGGTCTCATACGATTTGAGCACCTACCTGTTTTATCTGGATTATACTGCGTTCGAGCTCTTCGAGCAGATTGGCTGCATCATTGTTGTTGGGGGCCAGCGCCAAAAGGTCAAGGAGGATTTTTCTGGATTGTTCCAATCTGCCATCTTTCATATATAGCGCCGCCAGAGGGAACATAACGGCGGTGTCGCCGGGATGCATACCGAGATACACTTCGAGATAGTGAGTGACCTTTGCGAATGAACCCATTTGGCAGGAAGTCTGGAACAGGCCCAACAGGGCTATCAGGTTGTCGGTATCCCGCTCGAGCGATTTAAGATACAATTCAAAGGCCTGCTGAAAGTCGGCTTTTTGCTGGGCCACCATAGCCAGGCCGGCGTAGGCCTTGGCGCAATCGGGGTCAAGGCGGCAGGCGACCCTGAAGGCTATCTCGGCATCATCGAGAATATTTTTCTGAAGTGCGACGACCCCAAGCCCAACGTAAGGGCCCGGCTCATCAGGCCCCAACGACGCTGCTTTTTCGTAATACTTCTGGGCTTCGGCGTAGCTGCCGATTGAGGCATAACAGTCACCAAGCTGCTGCAAAACTTCGTAGCGCTGGGTGCAGTTATACTGCTGCTCAATATCATCCTGCGTTATGTCCATAGCAATTCACTTCCTTCAAGTATCTGTTCTGCTTTTCCAAGCAACTTAATTGCCGGGGGGAATTTCTTTTTTTCACGATTGAGTTTTGCTTCCAACAGCAACGTATCAACCGTTGGTCTTTGCCGGTTGACTTCGCCGGCGAGCTTTGCCGATTTGATATGGTCCCCTGCCTCGAAAAACGCCTTTGCGGCCAGCCCTTTCATCCACAGTGTATTTTGATAATGGTCAGCAATGTGTTCGAACACCTCCGCGGCCTCCACCCAGCTTCCGTTTTTGGCTGCGAGCCGGGCCTGCTGAAGCAAGTTGTCAAATCGGAAAGGAAACTGCTCAGGCCGGGGACGATTCAGGACAACGCCGGCCGCATGGAGAGATTGGCGAACGGGCAAATCAGGAAAGGCCTGACGAGCATACTTGAGGTCGGCCCTTCTGATTACGGCAGCCCAAAGGGCATCCGTAGAGTTTTCCAATTCAAACGCATGGCGGGGAACCGAACTATTAATTAAGGCATAGAGGGAATTTTCTATCCAGAAATCCTTAATTGGAAAACCGGCCGGCACTATGGCAACAAGCTCCCCGTCGCAGGCCTGGAGAGCAGTATCTATCCGCCGGGTGACGGAGAACACAGGATTAACAGGGACAGGAATTATGCCGGGCATATCGGTTCTTATTCTGCCGAAGCCGGCTTCAGGCAGCGGCAGGTAAAGTCTGTAGGGAAAGAATGTGTAGCGCCAGATAGAGCCGATAGTTTTTCCCGTCTCCCCATCCAGGCGGTCGGGGGCAAAAATGACGGAGACATCTTCGATTTTCGGCCAGGGTTTGGGGGGCCTAGTGGTCCGGATTGTAAGAACGTTCTTCAAATATTCGTTTTTATCTTTTCGCCAGCGGACGGACATCCTGTCGGATTGGTCTATGGGGTTATAGTATTCGCCGGTGATTTCACAGACGTGGCAGAAATCAGTAAAGAAAGCCAGGCGGCGGGTCATATCCCAGTCGATTAGCACCTTGAGGTCCTCATTGTAAGGGCCGGTTTTTTCAAGCAAGTCCCTGTGATGCATAAGACACACGTGCAGAACGTGGTTGAAATACAGCATAAAGAAACGGTCGAAGTCCCGGCTGACTTCGACAACTTTGCTCAAGACCTGCCGAGCGCCATCCGGCATAACCCTGCAGGACACCTTGTAAAAGTCGCTATAGGCGACCCCGCAACCGGTCTGACCTTCGAGAGCGCCAACAAGCGTTTCGACATGATTGGGGTAATACAGGTCATCGTCATCGAGGTAGGCGACGTATTTGCCTGTCGCTCGTGCCAGCGCTTCGTTGAGCGAAAAGGCTTTGCCGCGGTTTTCTTTTCTATTGATAAATATCACCCTGTGGTCGGCAAATGAATTGACGACGCCGGTTACATCCTGGCCACCGTCATTGACTGCAATAACCTGGAGGTTTGCATAAGTTTGGCGCAAAACGCTGGCCAAAGCCTGCGACAGGAATTTCGGCCGGTTAAAAGTCGGGACAATGACACTGACAAGCGGCCCAATTTTTCTATTATCTATTACTGACATTTCAGGTATTTAATATTACATTTCCGGTCAATAGTTACGCAATCCAGCCGGCGTCAAAGACACGGCGGGCGACTGGACAGGGAAGTTGAACTTCTCAAGCTGCTCGGCCTGCAAACCATCATCGACCACGGTCCTGGCCCCGTGCGAATCAATTTCAGCTTCGAGCTGCATAAAGAGGTCATTAATTTTGTTTAGCTGGTTCTGAAGCGGATAGTTATCCTCGACAAACCGGCGATACCTTCCAGGCTCGTACGACTCAGAGAGAATCTGCCGGCAAAACTCCTCGGAGATGTTGAAGAGAAACTCGGAGGGGAAAAGTTCATCTGCGCCGGGGAAGTTATGGATTACGGGTTTTAGGCCGCAGGCCATTGCTTCCAGTATTCCCATTCCCTGGCTCTCGATGATGCTGGTCGAGACGATGTAATGCTTATCATTGAGCCAGGCCCTGATATCTTCCTGCCAGCCGTCAAAGAACACGACATCGCGAAGGTCAAGCGCATTGACCATATACTTTAGATACTGCTCGAGCGCGCCATCCTGAAACGCACCGGCAAAGAACAAACGATAGCATGGGTCGATGTAATGGAGCTTCTGCATACATTGCAAAATAAACGCAGGATTCTTTACCATACGCAGATTAGCAACAAAGGCGATATTTTTGCCGCGATTACGGTCTGTAAATGGGAACTTTTCGAGGTTCACACCATTAGGGATGGCAGCCACAGAAATCTGATTTTCGAGCTGATGGACACTGCGAAGAAGGGCATCCTTTACAAAGCTGTTGCCGACGGTGATAAGGACATCGATGTTGGGCCAGTGGACCTGCCGGGGCCATTGCTCGTAGGCCTCGTAGCGGTGAAGCCGTATGATGTTCTTGCACACCTTCGGCAGCTTCGACGCCAATACCGCAAGGTCGGTGCACCATTCGAACCAGGAAATATCACTCCATCTCATTAATTCATAAAGCTCTCGCTCCGTGCGACCGTCAAAAATCCGCACCTGGAATCGCTGCTTTATAAACTCGGCAATTTCGTCGAGAAATTTGCCGCCGTCGCCTCCGCAGAAGAAAGCCACTTTCGGTCTTTTTGAGCGGATTACCTGAAGAATCGGCTGGAGGATTTGCTGCTCGGGCGAGATTTTCAGCGAGCGAAGCAGCATTTCCACAGCATCAGCTTTGTTATCCCGCCGGAGAAAAACGTTTGCGGTCCTATTAAGCAGGTCGGCATTCAACAGGCCCATCCGTTCCATATCATCAAAAAGCCGCACGGCTTCAGCGGGCCTGTCACCAGCAAGGTATGCCTCTATCAAATTCCAGACTATCTCGGCGCTATCGGGCTGCAAGCTGCGGGCCCTCGCCAAATAGTCGATGGCCTCAGCGGAGCGGCCCAGGCAATGAAGAATCGCACCCGCATCGTTCATCGCCCGCGCATCATCGGGCACTGTGCGAAGATATTCCTGAAAACAGGCAAGGGCTTCCTGATATCTACCAGATTCAGCCAATTCAAGACCTGTCTGATAACGGTCGGAATTTCCGGGTACATTACTCCATGCCCGTGGCCGCTGGGGATTTGCTTCAAACGTCATCTACTTTACTCCCTATTCATTTGAAAACCAGGTGAAGCAGGCCATCTATCATAGACTTCCGGCCTGGATGCCCAGGTTGTATGTTGCAAATCCCGTGCCGTCCCATTAAACAAGTCTCTACCTGCAATTCAGCGGTTCTGGAACCAAAACTTGTAAAAATATCAGACATATATGTCATACGCAGAGACATCTTTTAACCGCCGATGCGGCCATTATTAATCGAGGAAATCCAATAGCGACATAGACATAATTCTTGCGACCACGGACAACGATGCCTGATACAAGGCCTCGCGACGGGAGAGGTCTATGGCAAGCTGAGCGATGTCGGCTTCCTGAAGACGAGCGGATTCGTCCTGGGCGTTGTACTTAAGATTCGTCAGACTATCCCGCAGGCCATCCAGGAATCCTATTTTTGAGCCGATGGAAACAGAATCCTTAAGCAAAAGGTTTCGCACTTCTTCCAGCGAATTTATGCAGCTTTCCTGTAGTTGGCGCATCTGGGCATCAGAGAGACCTCTTGCATTTTTCAGCATATCGCGGATGCTGATGAGCGTGTTGAAGATATCGTAAGTTCCCGGTATGCGGACGAGCTCGACACCAGCGCTGTTTATGGCGGTGGTGTCAACGTAGAGGACCCGTCCCGTTCGCGAATCGGTAACCGCCTGGTTCGGGTCGCCGCCGGGAGGCACCGTTACATAGCTTGCGCCATCATCGATTGAGAGTTTGTAATTTGTCCCGTCGTAAACGACTGTAAGCCAGGTGTCGCCGCGCACGCTCGCCGTTCCTGTGCCCGGCTTGGCACCTGTAGCGCCGGTGAAAACCGGGGCGCTGCGGTCGTCGGCACTAAAGATGTCGTCCCCCGCGTAAAATGCCGATGTGCTTAGTTTAGGGGCCACCTGTATCTGGCGCCCATCGGGACTTCCCTGGTAAGCGACGGCGGTGATTTGGCCATCAGTTCGCTGGGCCACATAGGGGACCGATGCCGTGTTGGCTCCTGCGAAGATGTGTTGATTCATATACTTGGTGTTAGCCAGTGACACTACCTGTTCCAATATATCATTAATTCTTTCGGCGGTCCTTTCCCGTGATTGCTGGTCGTAGGTGCCGCTGGTAACCTGGCTTATCAGCAACTTTGTCTGCAGCAGATATGAAGTAATTTCGTCAACAACGGTCGAAGAAAGCTCTAACGTGCTCATAACTTCGGAGAGATTGTCTATGTAATTCTGGAGCGACTTTTCCTGGGAGTTAAGCATCAGGACGCTATAGGCGGCAGACGGGTCATCGGATGCCCGGTTTATCCGCGAGCCGGTGGAGACCTGTTCCTGAAGACGCGCTATTGCCTCGGTGTGCAAATGCAAGGCGTAGCTAATATTATTGTAAATATTGTTCGTTGTCTGGCTCATAAGATTTTCGAAACAGAACAGATTGTTATAACATTTCACTGAGAGTCGTAATCGACGATTTGACGGCGTTCAGATACTTAGCCATCGCCTGAAACATTTGCTCAAACACCAGCATCTGCGCTGCTTCTTCGTTGATATCGACGCTGCTCACTTCGCTTTGCTGGTTGGTTAGATTTTGCACCATCGCCTCAAGGTTGTCCTGTCCCATCTGTTTAAGGGACGTTTGCTGACCGATGTCGGCAACCAGCCGGCGAAAGAACTCGGCGGGTGTCATAGCATTCAGACTGCTCACGGTCTTGTCCCTCAGGTCTGCCATTCGCAGGACGTTGGTATTGTCCACCATATCAGCACCGAGAGCCGCTGCGATTCGGCCTGGCGAATCGGCTATATCCGGGCAAACCGCCATATCCGCGGCAGTGTGGCCGGAGAAAAAGGCGTTCATTCCGACCGCCGCGAGCAGACCTGAATCATCGGTGCCGGCAAAGGCATCAACCTCAAAAGTGTCACCAGCCACCAGGCCGCCAACGCCAAGAGATATTCTGATTCCGTTGCCTACCTCGAGCACATCGCCAGCGGCATAACCGGCACCGACATTAAGCGTGGCAACCGCCCGGCCGTCACCATCTTTAACTTCGAGCTGCAAAGAGCCATTGCCTACGGAGCCGGTACCCACCACAGAGAACCGGAAGGTCTGATTCTCGGCGCCTGTATAAATGCCGGAGACGGATACAGTCGGCGGAGAAACGCCGTTAAGATTACTTGCAGTAGGCTCGGGCAAAACTGCGGGAAGAAAATCAAACTTATATCCTGCATCCGCCACGATATGCAGTTTTGAGGAAACGACCGAAGCGGTCAGACCGGTGACAGCCGAGATGTCCGAAGCTATGGTGTTCAGCGTATCGGAGGATACATCCACATCAATTTCGTGCCGTGTTATTTCGCCGGTGCTTGTATCGATGACTCTTATGTATATCCTGCCGTCGCTCAGGGGCGGGTCAAAATCGGCCAGATTTTCGCTTGTCACCGGCCAGCCGGTCAGTTCGGTAAACGAACCTTCGGAACCCACACCCTGAAAATGATACTGATTTATCTGCTGTATTATCGCACAGGCCAAAGTGTCCAGACTATTCTGGATACCATCCAAAGTATCATTTCTCAGCGACAATAGCGCACCGAGCTGTCCGCCCTGGACGTTTGTGTCATAAGTGAAGGCCCCTGCGACGGTAAGGCCCAGCTTGCCTTCTTCCGACAACCCCACTTCCAACCGGTTGGCGCAGTTACCGGTCACGACAGGGAGGCCGGCGACACTGACGTCGACCACGCCATAATCTCGTGCACAGGTTTCGACGGCAACCAGCTTAGACAGGGCAGTTATACACTGGTCCCTCTGGTCGCGCAGGTTATTGGCCTGTCCACCAGTAATTTCCATTCCTTCGATTTTGCTGTTGAGCTCGGCAATCTCACTTGTCAATGTATTGATGGAACCGACCACATTCTCAGATTCCAGCACGACCTGGGATTTCAGGCCGGTCAGAAACTGTCCCAATGCTCTGAACTGAGCAGTCATAGTTTCAGCGGCGGTTACAACTTCGGTTTGCCAAATGGCTTCAGCAGGGTGAGAGCAAAGGTCCTGCAGAGCGTTGAAAAACTCATCTATGGCGGCGTTCAGACCGCCCGCCCCGGAAAGCTCGCCGAAGGCGTTCTCGACTGTGCGCAGAGAGGAAAGTTCACGAGAGACCTGCTCAAAGAGGGACTGCTGACGCAAAAGCTCCTGCTCCAAGAGATTGTCTATCATTCTCGTAATGCCGGCTACCTCGACGCCGCCGCCCAAAACAACCTGTCCTGTTTGCGACGAATAGGCGGGAACCAGATTTATTTTCTGGCGGTGGTATCCTTCGGTTGCGGCGTTGGCGATGTTATTGCCAATCGTATCGAGGGCTTTCTGAGCCGCATCGAGACCGCTTATACCTATGTAGAAATCCTGCATTCATCAACTCCGCTTAGTTTACGGTTTTCTCACAACTGCAAGTTAAGAAAAGCCGCACCGGCCTGCTTCTTTGACGCTCCATTAGAACTATATGTTACCGTGTCTCTGCTTCCGAGAGCAAATATGCTTTTTAGAAGAAGACTGTTGAACGCTGCGCAGCGGGACAAAAGCAAAGCAACGCTCAAATGCTCTTTCTTAAGCTCTTTCACCAGCGGCTCCAGAAGCGCCTTCATCCGGGTCACACGGGTTTTACCTCCACTCGGCAAAACGGCTTCGAGCATAGATAAAGTCACCTGCCGGGCATCGCAGCCCAGAGCATCGGCAAGGGCCGCTCGAAGATTGCATCGCTTCAGCTCGTGGTCTTGATAACCGTTTGATTCAGCCTGGATGCTTTCAAGCAGCCTGCTCAGAGCAGCATCATCGCGCTTGATGACAAGGGCACGAATCTCATTTAAGTACGATAAGCTTTCACGGATGCGGTCAATATCCTCGTTGAGGACATCCAACAGCTTATCTACTTTGTCTTCAATTCCGACTGCAGTCGCATTCATAAACGCTCATTCACCGAATCAACTGTGGCGCCTGGCCGGTCGGTTTTGGTTAAAAGCTGGTATATATCTTTCCACAATCCGAAGCCGCCGCTATTTGCAACTTCGCCGGCCAGATACAGCCAGAAGATTCCCTGAATCTGCTCACAGGGTCCGTCTTCTTCGAAGCCCCAGCCACCAATGGTATTTTTCATTTCATCAAGCAGCTTATTAATAAGGACCGATTCAAAGTCCTTTGCCACGCGCTGCTTTTCATCTTCAGAGAGACCTTCAGTTTTGCCCGGCTGTAAATTCACAACCTGCCTGGAAGATGACGGGCCGCTCAATTGGCTGAGGGGGACCGGCGGCAAGACCGGCTGTGTCAATATCAACTTAGCCTCGTCCATAAAATCTCCTACATTATCACCAGCTTCGCCTGAAGGGCCCCTGCTTTTTTGAGGGCGTTAAATATTGCGATAAGGTCTCTTGGTGTTGCTCCTATGGCATTGAGGGTTTTGGCCAGCTCCGAGACCGTCACCGCTCTGGAGACAGGAATCAGGTGGCCTTCCTTCTCTTCGACCCCTATAATCGTTTCGGGAACTTTCTCGGTCGTTCCGGCATCGGAGAAAGGCGCGACCGGCTGAGATACAATTTCGCTCTCTTTGATTTTCACCACGAGACTACCCTGCGAAATCGCCACTGCGGATATGCCGACATTTTCGCCGACCACGATAGTGCCGGTCCGTTCGTTAATCACCACTGCCGCGGGGACATCAACCCTGACCTGGTACTTCGTGATATCATCGACGAAGCCGGCTATATCTGTCTGTGCGATTTCGTCCGGAATTTTTACCCTGATGGTGCCGGCATCGAGCACAGCCGCGCTATCGGGGTGATACTGATTAATGATTTTGCTGATTCGCTGGATGGTGGAGAAATCACTGTTTCTGAGGTTCAGCGTGATGAACCTGCGGCCGCCGATGGACTCAACGAAGGCGGCTATTTCCTCTTTCTCAACTATGGCGCCATCGGGAATTCGACCGACCGTTTGGTGGTTTTTGGTTATAGAGGCCTTTTCGCCGGATGCTTCCCAGCCTCCTATGGAAATTCCTCCCTGTGCGACGGCATAGACCTGGGCATCGAGCCCTTCCAGCGGCGTGGGCAGGAGCATTCCGCCCTGAAGGCCTTTTGCGTCTCCAATGGCGGAGACGTCAACATCGATGCGCGAGCCCTCGCGGGCGAAAGGCCCGAGTTCCGCAGTGACCATAACAACGGCGACATTGCCGCCGGTCAACTCGGAAGAAGTGAGGACTATCCCCGAATCCCTCAATATATTTGTGAGCATTTGCCGCGACAGCATTGTGGTGTCGCCTGTGCCGGCCAAACCGACGACCAGGCCGATACCCCTAAGAGGGTTGCCGCGAACACCCTGGATATCGACGATATCCTTTATCCGCTCGCAACGACCGGCCTGCGGCACGGTCAGCAGGATTGCAATCGCGGCTACAAAATGCAAAAATGTGCTTTCATGGCTGCTTGAAATTATCAAACGAGATTTCATACGCGGTTACTCTCAAAAGAATAAACACAAATATGGACAGACACAATAATTAAAACGGACAAATAATATCGAAAATTGAGCCGAGCCAGCCGGGTTTCATAAAAGGCGCCCCGACACCGGTGTTTCTGACTACAATGTGAAAGTCCGCGACCTGCTCGCTCTTGACTGAATTATCGAATGCGATGTCGCTTGGCCGGACTATCCCGCTTATTTCGACGACTTGTGTGTCACCGCCGATACTGCGGGTGCGGTTTCCCATAACCACAAGATTCCGGTTCGGCAGGATGTCGATAACGACGACGGTGACACGGTCGACGAATTTGCGCTCGTCCTTGTAATCGGCTTTGCTCTTTAGCTCATTAGTGGAGTCCGCCGCCATAGTAAAGCCGGGCATACGGGGCAGCAGATTATGATTCGGCGTGGTGATGCCCAGCTCCCCATTGAAATTGGTTGACTTATCAACCTCTTTTTTGAGGTTCCGGTCGGACTTGTTATCAACCTTGCTATCCTCGGTAATCTTGATGGTCAAAACATCACCTATCTGGCGGGCCACATCGTCGGTATATAAAGCCTTCATATTCCTGCCCCTTTTTGCCCAGATAGAGCCTGCCTGGCAGCAAGCGGCTATGCACAGGACAAATATCAAAATGAATATCGAGGTCCTTTTACTCATTGTTTCTCCTTCGCTTTCGCTTCAGGACCGGACGGGAAGTACAGGCCCTAAAGAACCGGTTCCAGCGTTCCATCTTCATTCACCTTAGCCATGATTATTCTCTGCGAATCAATGTTCCGGACTTTTATGTGCTCGCCTGCCCGGCCTTCTTCGAGAGTTTTTCCAACAGCCGTGACCAGAAGGCCCGGCATATCAATACGGATGACAACGCTCTGATTGCGCTCAACAACAACCGGACGGACGGCAGGCGCTATTGCATTCGCACCGAGTATGGTGTTTGCCGGCACATTGCGCCTGGCAACCAGACCATAAGGGAGTTTCCAGTCGGCTGGTTCGGGATAATCTGATACAGTGTTCTCTATCCTGACATTGTCGGAATTTATGACGGCGCCGGCGGGAATATCCACGAGAGCAACCGCCCTGCGGCAATCGTATTTCAGGCGAAAATTAACTTCGCGCAGTCCCACTTGTTTATCATCCTGGAGAACGGCGACCTGGACCTTAGCCTGGTTGGCCGGACAATTGCGGACAAGCCGAGGCTGCAATTCGACGCTTTTGCCGGTTTCGGGGACAGTAAAATCGTGGGGCGTTGAAAGGGACTCAAACCGACAAACAGAAGCAGTAAGGGAATTACCCTTGAGAAACGCACTTGCCCGCTTAATGAAGTCATTCCCTTTAATGGTCTGCTGCTGCTGTTTTACTCGCACCTTTTCCGCGCCGAGCAATGTCACTTTGGATGCCGGGATTCCATTGCAGGCCAACCTGCTTAAGACCATTGTCCTGTCGATAACAAGCTCCTGGCCTGGAACCGATATTTGACCGAGAAGAATCTGGCTTGCCTTTTCGGCAAGGCAGTTGCCGCCGCGAACCAGGCCCACCTGGCCGAGCAACAGGCGGTCATCCTTAACAGTAATTTCTCTCGGCAGGTAAACCTGCAGGCCCCCGACAGCGACATTCGGGGGCTGCTTTGAGCTGTCGGCTGTGTTAGGTTCTGATGCCCGGCAAAATTGCCCCAACGGCAAAAGACAGATAATTATGAGAATGTTGATTGTTTTGACAGCCATGGCAAATCCTTAAGAACCGATGTTGTTTGCCGTTCGAAGCATATCGTCGCCGGCCTTTATCGCACGCGAGTTTATCTCGTATGCCCGCTGGGCGGTTATGAGGTTGACCAGCTCGGTTATCATCTGGACGTTGGATTTTTCCAGAAATCCCGCCAGGACAGTTCCAACACCATTTTCTCCCGGTGTGCCTGCCGTAGGGGTGCCGCTCGCTTCGGTCTCGGCCAAGAGGTTGTCTCCCTCGCTGGAAAGGCCCGAAGGATTAGGAAATCGCGCCAGTTGAATATTGCCCACGACAGACTGTGTGCCGGCGGTGTCAGTGACATTCACGCCTCCATCTTTTCCGATGCTTATGGCGATGGCGGTGATGGGAATTGTAATAGCCGGCTCAATGGTGTATCCCGTGGTGGTGACAAGCTGGCCGTTCGCATTTGTCTGCAGTGCGCCGTCGCGCGTATATCTTGTGTCCCCATTCGGCAGCGTTACCTGAAGAAAACCGTCGCCCAGGATAGCTATATCAAGAGGACGATTGGTGCTTTGAAGCTCGCCTGCGGTAAAAACCTTTATCGTGGATGCGGCGCGGACACCGCTGCCTATTTCCAGGCCGCCGGGGGCGATCAGGCCCGAAGCCACCTTGGTGCCAGGTTCTTCTATTTTGACATAAAGCAAATCCTGAAAATTGATTTGGCTCCGCTTAAAGCCCGTGGTGTTGATGTTGGCGAGGTTATTTGCGATGACGTCCACCATCATCTGCTGTCCTGTCATTCCTGTCGCCGCAGTGGAAAATGCTCTTAACATAACATTGTTCTCCCTGTCATAACAACATTTGGCTTCACGGCTCGCAGGCAGTTACCAATGAACTGCGAGCTTACACACTCATAGCGACGCTCATCATACTGCCGGAGGCTTCCTTCTGGGCGGTAACAATCTTCATATTCGCTTCGTAGAGCCGGGCAACGAGTATCATATCCACCAACTCGTCGATTAACTTTACGTTGGATGCTTCCTGATAACCCTGCTTTACGATTATATGCTCGGCCGGGACGGGTCTTATGTCGGCATCAGGCATCCGGTAACAATTCCCGCCTGTCGGTAACAGCTTGCTCTCATCGTCTTTGAAATCGACCAGTCTGAACTTTCCGATATCGGTGCCGCCGGCAGCAATTTCCCCTTCAGACGAGATAGTTACCTCCGATAGTCCCACGTTACCTGGCATTGTGATTGGCCCGGCCTCGCCCGCTACGGTTCGACCCTGGCTGTCCACTATCTGGCCATTTTGATTCGTGCAAAAGACGCCGTTGCGGGTATAAAGGGGTCCCTGAGGCGTCTCTATCACAAAAAATCCCCCGCCATACAAAGCAAAATCAAGCGGCCGGCCTGTCTCGACGAGATTACCCTGGGAGAAATCAAGGGCGGTATTCAAAGCAACGGTGCCCCCGGAGTCCGTGGCGGCGCCGGTTTGCTGCGAGTCGAGAGAGGTCGTAAAAGCATTGCATCTGCGTTTGTATCCAACGGTGCTCACATTGGCCAGATTGTGGGCGATTATGTCGAATTCCTGCGTTAACGCAGTGACGCTTGAACTAATTTGCGCCATAGTGTCGGCCATTTCAGAGTCCTCGCGATGTAACAAGGTGCTGGAGTTCGTCTTCTGCGCTATTTTTATCTCCATAAGAGTCTGGAACGCCCTGGTTTTCGGCTTTAGCCAGCAGGGAAGCTGCGTTGGTAGCGCGAATCAGCTCATTGACATCGGAGTCGTCAAGGCCGGTCAATTCAACCGCTATTGAGAAACCGTTCTCTACGGGCCTCGTGTGCCTGACCTCGCCGATGTCCTCAACTATGCGGACCGGCCCGGGTTTGCCTGCTCTGTGAGAATCCGCTGCCTGGTTCTCGATTTCATTCAGTTTGAACACAATCAGGACTCTCTCGCCAACCTTTACGCCCAGAGGGACTTCTATGCGTAAGCCGGGGCCGGCCAGCTCAGTGACAACTGCCGGCACAAATTCCGGCGGTCCCCAGCAGGCGGTATTTGCGGAAGCCGCAACTGCTCTTGAACCTGCTTTTATGCGGTCGCCATTGAGCACAGTTCTTGCGAACGGGAAACGCGCAACGAAGGCAGGTCTATTAACCGGAACGCGAAGAAATCGGCGGCGATTGACAAAGCGGACATCATCACTATGGTTCAAAACCAGAATGTCACCGCTGCAACTTACCACGGGTGCATCAAATTCCCAAACCGAGGCGCCAAAATAGTAGCGGACCCGCCAGATCTCCCCCGGCGCGGTTTCGATGCGCATCGACAACTTGACGGCAAACTCCACATCGTCATTTTTTACCACAGCAGCCTCGATATCAGAGAGGTTGCGGGTTTTACGGCGGGTTATATGGAGCTTTTTACCCACCGGGATTTGCCTGCTGCTGAGCCTTCTTACTTTTGCGGGCGAGCCGATTGCGGCGGGAGGTTTTTTCTGAAAGCCGAGTTTTTCCCTCAGCGTGGACAAATCGGTCTTTAACCGCTCACTTCCTTCCGCTCCCTGTTTGGCAAGACCTTCCTCCACGATTTTAGCGACCCCTTGGTCAAAGGCGTCGGCCATCGTGAAGATTGCTTCGATTCGCTTAAGCCCTGCCTGGCGCGCCACTGCAAGTAAAATCCGGGACTCGTATCCGCTCAGGCCGCTTTTACCGGCATATTCAGTAAACAATTGTCTGCCGACCCCTCGTCTCTGTGCTGTTCGAATATAACTCAACGTAAAGAGCATCACCGTCAGGATAATCACTGCGACCAGAGCAGCCGGCACGAACCAGTTGTCGCCAATAGAGCTTGTTCCCAGCCGGCTGACGAAAGCCTTCAATCTTTGCAGCGGCGTAAGAGCCACAACGGCGGCGTTAAGGACTGTTATGATTGAAGATACTGTTATCATCTCAAATTCGAGCTGCGTGTCACTCCAAAATCACGAGTTTAATTATCTGATGAGATCGCTCAATTCTCTCAGTATATCGTTTGCGACTCTGATGGTTCTTGCATTTGCCTGGAAGCCGTTTTGAGCCAGAATCATATTGACAAATTCAGTAGCCACGTCGGCGTTGGATTTTTCCAGCGCCCCGCCATGCACTGTTCCGGCACCGCCGGTTCTTGCCTGAGTGGCCACTGCCTCGCCTGAGTTGGCTGAGGGAATGAAGTAGCTGCCGCCGGTGCTCTCCAGACCGGCAGTGTTCTGGAACAAAGCTATTTCCAAGGAGGCGATGTTCTTTTTGATGCCGTTGGAAAATGCACCGATGACAAGGCCCTCATTGTTTACGGAGATACTTGCGAGCCTGCCTGCTCCATAGCCATCCTGCTCCCTTGCCACGGCGGTGGAGTTGCCGGCGAATTGTGTCAAGCCATCCAACTTGCCCGGTGTGCCGAAATTCAACTGGACGGTTTGCGGATTCGAGGCATCGTGCACAAATGTAACTACAAACTGGGCCAGGTCAGAGCCGCTCAAGCCGGCGTAAGAGCCGTCACTGGGGTCGAACGTCATGCCTTCGATTCGCCGATTTTCCATAGTTATTTGCTGGACGTCACCTGTGATTGCCGTGAGAACCATATCCCAGGTGTTGGCATTATCCGTTCGGACAAAGGCGCCGGAGAGGATGTGCTTGCCTCCTTGAGAGTCATACGTTGCGATATTGATGTTCTTAACCTCCTCACCGCCGACAGCGGATATCTCAAAATATGCCGGCACCGTCAACTGACCGTCGCCGGAGTACGCGAGGGCAACATCTGACCTGCTGTAGCCGCCCTCGTTATCGGTTATACGGATTCGACCGTTGACCAGAGATGCCGCAGCGCCCGAGAGCACGCTGTTATTCAAATGGTCGATAAAGTCCCCAACCGTGGTGTCGGGGTTGACGGTGAACGTCAGGCCACTACTGAATGCCGTACCGTCCGGCTGGTATCCGGAAATGGTAATTGTGCCGGACTGGCCGGCGATTAGCTGTCCGTCGGACTCGCCACCCCCACTGAATTGGTCAAGCTGGTCAATTTCCGTAGTTGCTGTGGCGGCGGTGCCGCTATCGTACGTATAAGAGACATTTGAGGTAGTAACCTGGGCTTGCGGCGTAGAATTACCGGCATCGGCACTGAGGTTACCAGCCACGACTATCTGTGATGTGGCCTTTGCCGGGATAGCAACATCGTAAGGGATATGAAGGTCACCATCTCCCGGGACCTGGAATCCTTCGGCCTCCCCAACAGAACCAATACGCTGGACACGGCAGCCGGTATTGGGGTCAACCATATCCGAGTCGGCATCAACTCCGAAGGCCCCCGCACGTGTGTAAACGCTCTGCTGGCCATCGCTCAATACAAAATATCCTTCCCCTTCTATGGCCAGATCCAGGGGATTACCAGTATTTACGATATTGCCCTGAGACATATTGGGGCTTATGCCGCTGACACCAACGCCGCTGCCTATTTGCTGAGGGTTGGTGCCGCCGACACCGGACGTGGGCTGTGAGGCCTTCTTTATTGTCTCGCTGAGCAGTTCCGAGAAGGTTATTCTGCCTGCCTTGAAGGCGGTCGTGCTGACGTTTGCCAGGTTATTTCCGGCCACATCCAGCATTTTCTGATGCGCCTGCAGGCCGGTGACTCCGGATGACAATGCAAAACTCATTTTTGTCTCTCCTTACCGTTATTGTGTGATTTTAGTTTTTAACCGATATCACGTCTTCCGGCCTGAGCGTGTAGTCACCGACTATCAGAAAGATTTCGCCGTCAACGTTGCCATAGACTCGCTCGACCGTTCCGTTCATAGCGATGGCATCACCGGCCTCCGTTTGCGCGATGAATTCGACGTCCCTGCCTATCAGCGAATTGGCATAAGAGCGCTGCAGGGTGGTGAGAACCTGTGCGAAATTTGAGTTCATCGATTCAAGCTGGGCCAACTGCGAGAATTGCGCCAGTTGAGCAGCCATTTCATTGTTGTCCAGCGGTTCCAGCGGGTTCTGGTTCCGCAGCTGGGTCACCAGAAGCTTCATGTAATCCATTTGGATTTGACTTGCCGTGACTGCCGATGATCCCGAACTCATAAGTTCTCCAGGTTTTTCAAAACAGTAACTATCTGATATTTTTCACCGGGCAATAGAGAAGCAACTGCTGTGCCACGTTCAATCGCCTGCAGGTTTGAGCTGTGGGTAAGTTCCTTCTGTAACAGAGATTAGCGAGCATGAAAATTCAGACAAAGACAAGTTCAGTCCGCCAAAGACGTCGTGGCGGATTCCCAAAGAGGAGAAACTTTCCCATATCCGGGAAAATTTTGCCGGTCCTGCATTTGAACGTTGTGTTTGGGCTTGCCAGTTCCGTTTGGACGAGACGGTAAGAGGTCCTATAAGAAACAATGCCGTCCCGCTGCAAGTTTTAACCTTTTAATTCTCCACCAAATTACTCCAGAAATGTCCCATAATACTCTTACGTGACAAAGACACTTTTGCAGTGACATTATTGGCCCGTCCCATAAAAGGATTAAAGTCGTCAACAGTTGCCTGTCGATTACGGGTATGGCTTATCCGCTTTTTTAACGGCAAATACACATAAAATAAAGAGAGTAAAGTGGGGGACAACGCTTATGATTGGTTTTAGAACAATATGGGTTTGTCCCGAATCCTCGTAGTAGGCAAAGAACCCGAACTTTACCAGTTAGCCCGGCAGGTCGGCCGGGAAATATTTGCGGCCGACAGTCCTGTAGATGCTTTTGAGCTTACCAAAACAATCAATCCCGAATTAATTCTTTTTGACCACCGTTTTGGACCAAATCAGTTTCGAGAACTTCTCGACGCGGCCGATAAAAATTCAAAAAACGTCACTGCCGCAGTGGTTGGTGACAACGATAACAGCGCCGACGCTGCGGAATTTATCCGGCTGGGCGCATGCGAATATCTGCGAGGAAAGCAAGACTACATCCGTTTAGAGCAGCTTGTAAGCCGAATAAAAAGTAAGCCCGATCAGACGCAATCGCAAGACGATATGCGCCGTTTCTTTGCGGAAGATTACGCCGCCTGCGTTCCTATAGTCGGTCGCAGCAAAGCAATCATTAACACCCTCAAAATGGTTAAACTTATCGCCGGCAGCCGGTGCAATCCGGTTCTAATAATCGGGGAAACCGGCACAGGCAAAGAGCTTGCCGCCAAGGCAGTCCATCTTCTGAGGCATCCGCGAGAACCGTTTGTGGCCGTGAATTGTGCCACTCTGACGGCGAGTTTGCTGGAAAGCGAGCTTTTCGGACATATGAAAGGCGCCTTCACGGGGGCCGACCACGAAAAGACAGGTCTTCTGGAGCTGGCCGGCACAGGGACACTTTTCCTTGATGAAATAAGCGAAATGCCGCTGGAGCTGCAGGCAAAGCTGTTGCGGGTTCTTCAGGAAAGGAACTTCCGAAAGGTCGGCGGCATCAAAGACATTGTGTGCAGCGCCACGATAACAGTCTCAAGCAACCGCAATCTCCAACAAGAGTTACAGGCCAATCGGTTCCGGCGCGACCTCTATTACCGCCTCAACATCGGTCCTATCATTATCGCTCCTTTAAGGACACCGGAACGAAGGGAAGATATAAAACTACTGGCCGATTACTTTTTGAAGACCTCCACCATATTTCCGGAAAAGCACAACAAGATAACTTCGCTGACTAACTTTGCCGTTGAGGCTCTTGAGAAGCACGATTGGCCCGGCAATGTCCGTGAGCTGCGGAACGTTATCGAGAGGGCGATATTGCTGGAGACTACAGACAAAATCGGATTAAGCAGCATAATCCTTGACCCATCGGAATGCGGAGGACTGGCTGGCAGCTCAACAACCAATCGACTGGACAGCCTCTCGCTCGAAAAGGCTGAACGGGAGCTAATCTCCCGCGCCTTGGAGGAAACCGGCTGGCAAAAAACAAAGGCGGCCGCCCTTCTCGGCATAACAAGAGCCACTCTCTATGCCAAGGTCAAACAATACCATCTTGAAAAAGGCCTATATATTGCGAGAGAAGCACAACAGGAACATACCGCCATCCGCCAAACGCAATGGCGGACTGTGCCCGTAATGGCTTCACTATGATAAGTCGGTCTGCCACCCCCAAATGTTGCCGTCGGGGGTGGCGGGCCAATTTTTGTCAGAAAATCTACCGGCCCGTATAGAATCCTGACGCTTATTCCGGGCATAAAAAACATAATTGCGCACAATAAGCCGGTTTTTCAGATAAAAGCAGCTTAAATCCGCCCGCGAGCATCTCTATTTAGAACCTGGCACAATTATTGCATACTTTTTGTGTCCGCCATTCCATTTGGCGGATTGAAAATACATCCTCAGAGCTGGCTGATATCTGATTTTATAGGGCGTATCCGAAGAGCGAATTCGCAAACTATGGCAGTGCCAAAAAACAAACAGAGCATCCTCGAACATAACACACCCGAGGTGCCTCCAGACCACGAGCTATTTGCAGGTGAGGTCCAGGAGACACCAGCAGAGCGGGATGTATTTGTCGGGAATGAGGACTTTTATTCCGCCATTACGTCTGGCGGACTGGCAGATTCCGCCCAACCCGCCGGCGCAAACCCGCGAGAGCGATTCTCCACCATCCAAAAAATCATCGCGGGCAGCATTATTGCCATCGTGGCAATGCTGCTATACGAATTGCTGAAAACACCGTCCAGACCCGCCACCAACATCCCGGCATCACCTGCGGCGCAGTCCGCCATACATCCTGTCGGAAGCGGCGACACTTCACCACAGGCAATAGAAAAATCAGGACCCACGGCCCAATCTCCATTGTCTCTGAAGGTTGCAGAGACGTTCTACTCACAAAAGAATTACGACAAGGCCTATACCGCCTACAACCAGCTCTATCAGAGTCTGTCAACAAAGGGCGATGACGGACCGCTGGTGGAGTTTCTGAAGTTAAGAATGGCGCTGTGCCTGCGAAAGACAGCCGATGCCGGGTCCGCCACGATGTATTGGCGGAGCAGCCCCCTTAAAACACTCTTACAGAGCAGCTCACCCATCGTAAGGATGTCGGCCAACTACCACCTGGGCATAGCGGAAGTCGAGAGCGGACAATATCTGAAGGCACGAACCAGAGCTTATCAGACAATTGCCCTGACCGGTGCGCCAGACCTTGATAAGGACTGGGTTCTGTCAATACAGCGCGATTGTTACTTCATAGCCGCGGAATCCATAACCAGAAATATCCTGTCGCTTTGTGATGCCGACAAGGACACTGCCCGGGATTTGTGGGAGCATCCTGAAGCCCCCGACCCCTTTTCAAACTTAGATGAAGCACAGCTACGTTCGGTCCTACTCAGCGGCTCGGAGTACCTAAGGAAAGGCGTGCTCGGCCCGCAAATACAGAAGTTTGAGAATACAGAAAGGTCGCCTCGCTGGTCGGTTGTATGCGATGGAGCATCAATCGATGAGCTTCTGGCAAGATTTGCGACAAACGCCGGCATCGATATTTCCTGGGTCGCGGGCACGTCGGTGCAGGGAGAAAATACAAACGACTCTATTCGCAAAAGACCCGTGAGCTTGTGTCTGCCGGCCGTGACGGTGCAGGAATTCGCAACGGCGGCGGCAGGTCACGTGGGATTGTTGGCGCGTATCGATGAAAAGGGCCGCGTAAATATCTTCGACCCGACGGAGTACAGCTCATTATCGCAGCACCTATCCCTGCTTATTCCGGAGGCCATTTCGCTGTGGCAAAGATTTTTGCTTACGTTCCACGATGACCGGCGCATCCCCAACGCCCACTTTGCCCTTGGACTTCTGTATTCCCAAAACGGCGAGATGATGGAGGCAATCGCAGAATACAAGCTGGTGGCCAATCGGTTTTCGCAGACACCTCTGGCGCCGTCTGCGCTTCTGAACTCCAGTAAACTCAAAGCCGGTCTCCGCGACTATCGCGGCGCCAGAGAGGACCTGAGGCAGCTTATCGAGCAATATCCCGATAATGAGTTTTACGGTCAGGCGTGCCTGCATTTGGCCGATGCGACAATGAAAGCAGGTCTCTGGGAAGAAGCTGCGCGACTGTACCGCAAGGTTTACAATCTCGCTCCGTCGCCGGAACTGCAGACCGCCGCGGCTCTGGGGGCCGGCAGATGTTCCTACGAAAGCCAGGATTACACCGGCGCTGCGGAGTGGCTGGCCCGTTACGTCGCACTTGCCCGAAACCACGAAAGTAACGAGGTCTGCAGGGCATATTTTCTGCTCGGCAAAACCAATATGACCTTAAGAAAACTTCAGGAGGCCTGCGGCGCTTTTCAATGCGCATTAGCTGGACAGCTTTCAAGGGGAGACTACGTAGAAACCGTTGTGGCCCTGGTCGAAACAAAAATGCAGCAACAACATTTCGTCGAGGCGCTCGGGCTGCTGGAAAACGTGCAGCCGTGGCAATTCTCGCAACAGGAATATATCGAGATACTGCTGGCCAAGTGCAAAATTCTCCGCTCAATGGGCCTGGTCGATAAAGCCATCGCAACACTTGGCGAAAAGGCGGCTTATTTGGCGGACCCGCAGCTAAAGGCAAAGGTATCCTTCGAATTAGCCGAGTGCCTGGCCGACGAGGGCGATTTGGAACGCGCCCGCGATAAGCTCACCGAAATCCTCACATTTGTCGAACCCGGGCCTTTCGCACAGCAAGTTACCGTCAGATTAGCAGAAGTCAGTTTGAAACTCGGCCAGGATGCCCAGGTCATCTCGATTTGCTCGCGGCTGTTAGATTCGCAGCCGACGCCACAGATAAGGCAAAAGGCCCTGAATATCCTGGCGACAATTTATCAGCGGCAAAAAAACTACGATAAGGCGGCAACGGTCATCCTGGACCAGCGGAACAAAGACCGGACGCCGGATGAAAAAGGACCATCCTCGAGCACAACGGCCGCAGGAAAGTGAAGTCGCGAAAGAACCAATAAGAAAGGGTATGTAACCACAAAAGAATATTAAAACTATGAAGCCAATATCAAAGACAAAAAAGCACGGTTCCGAACACAACTATGAGCTTTGTTGTGCGCCTCTGCACTTTTCAATCTGCATCTTCAGCTTCCTGGTTTTGCCCGTTTGCGTGATAACGGAAGCCGCCGCCGGCGAAAGTCCATCTGGGCATATCGACCAGAACAATCTCACAGCAGAGTATTCAGCACCGGTTTCGCCCGATGCTAGTGCGGCTGTTCCAAATCAGGTCACTAAATCCGAGCCAAATCAACAAGGACATTTACGGGCGAACAAACTTAGCGTTTCCGGGAACAAAAATAGTCAGTTGGAAAATCAACTGCGGCAAGACAACCTCAGCGCACCTGCGAGCAAAAAGAGCAGCGGAAACAAAGACGAGCTTAAGCGGCTGATTCAGCAGATTCGCTCCATCGAATTCAAGCAACAGAAGGGTAGCGAGCCTGCTGCCGTTAGCGAGTTAGGACCGAAAACGGCGCCTAACAAAACCTCTCCACAAACAGAGACGCAAAAAGTAGAACGCAAGAAAGAGACCGAAACCCAACCACAATACGAACCGATAGCAGAGCAAACGCTACAAACGCTTAAAAAACTCTCACAACATCCTGAGCAGGCAGGTAGTGCATTTGAGCTTGCGGAGCTTTTATTTTTAAGCAGTCGTCCAAAAGAAGCGGCGGCGTTCTATCAGGAAGCTCTCAATCACAGCAGCATCGGCGAAGCGAACGCCGCCGAGGACAGGGCCTGGATTTTATTCCAGATAGGCAACTGCCTGCGAAATGATGACCCGCCGGCGGCAACAAAGGCATACAAACAGCTAATTACAGAGTATCCGAACTCCACATGGGCGGAGCCGGCAAAAAATCTCCAGACCCTGATTGACTGGTACCAAAAGGACAAGCCCCAACAGTTAATCGCCGAGCGAAAATCGTAAATTCCAGGGACCGATTTTGCAGAGCGGACAAATAAGAATCGAACTGACGGCAAACGGAGCATCAAACAAGTGAGTAAAGTCGAAGCAACGAATGTAAACCGTAACCGGCGTCAAGAGGACATCGCTGATGTTTTAATAGCCGGCAACGACCCCGAGGCGACACGTTTTATGCTCGGCATTTTGGCCCAAAAAGGGATTTGCGGCATCGTGGCCAACGATAAAAGAAGCGCCCTTGATTTTGTGGAGAAGGGCAGCTGCGGCCTTATATTTATCAGCGACAAAATAAGCCCGAGTTCAGAGTCTTCCGGCCGGACGCAGGACAGTTTTGAGCTGCTTGAGAAAATACGAGCGAACTGGCCGGAGCTGCCGGTTGTGATGACGGCGGACGGCGAAAACCACGGGCCACAAAACAGCCGGCAAATTATCGAGACAGCGGTGCGGGCCGTTCGCAGCGGCTGTTGCGATTTCCTGGCCAAACCTCTCGAACGCCAAAAAGTTGAGAGCGTGCTGGATGCCCTGCTGCCCAATCACCGCGTCTCGACGATAGCTTCGGCCTATGAAGGCACCAGCCGACTTTACCGAATCGTCGGCAAAAGCGCAAAGCTGAATCAGAGCGTTGAATTGGCCAAAAGGGCAGCGCCCACCTCGGTGCCGATTTTGATAACCGGCGAAAGTGGAGTCGGAAAGGAGCTAATCTCTTACCTTATTCATCAGGAAAGCAGACGCACTCAGGGGCCTTACATCAAAGTCAACTGTGCCGCGCTAAGCGATTCGCTTCTGGAAAGCGAACTATTCGGCCACGAGAAAGGGGCGTTTACAGGGGCGTATAACCAGCGCAAAGGGCGATTCGAAATGGCCCACGGCGGAACCCTGCTATTAGATGAAATCAGCGAAACACCGGCAAGATTCCAGGCAAAGCTGCTGCGCGTAATCGAGCAGCAGGATTTCGAACGGGTCGGTGGCAACGAAAACGTCAGAGTGGACGTTCGAATAATAAGCACGACCAACAAGGATTTATTGCAGGAAGTCCAACAGGGCAGGTTCCGCCGGGACCTTTACTATCGGATAAGCGGAGTAAGACTGGCTGTGCCCGCGTTGAAAGACCGCGGAGAGGATTTGCCGGACCTTGTGTGGCACTTTGTCAATACCTACGCCCGCGAGGTGCAGCGCCGTATCACGAATCTTGACCCGACAATGATGGATATTTTCGCCAAATACGATTGGCCCGGCAACGTCAGGCAATTGCGAAACGTTGTGCGGACGTCGCTAATCCTGGGGGTGGGCGAAATGCTTTCATTGGCCGATGTATCGTGGCTTTTCGATGAGTTACAGCCGCTTCCACAGGAAAGCGCCGGCGATTTTATGAAGCCCGGAAAAAGCTGGGAGTCGGCCTCGCAGATGCAAAACGGAAAATTTGCAAAATTGAGGAACGGCTCCGAATCTTCGGGGCTCGGCGGAATACCGCTTGAGCAGGTGGAGCGGCAGGCGATTCTGGACACTTTACACCAGACGGCAGGCAACCAGACAAGAGCAGCAAAAATATTAGGCATCAGCGACAGGACGCTGCGGGATAAAATCCATCGGTACCGGCGGCAAGGCTGTTTACAAACCACTTAAGGACAATATTTTTCGATAAGTAATTGTCGAGGCGAAAATGGCAGACGCAGGTGAGATAAAAGAACAGGAAAAACAAGAGGAGCCAAAGGCGGAAAAGCCCAAGAAAAAGGCTTCGTTCAAACGATTCCTGCCGTGGATAATCCTCGGGGTTGTTGCGGCGATTTCCGCGGGGGCCGGTTTCGGACTTAGTCGATTATTCGCCGGCTCCGGCCCAGCCGAGCCGGCCAAAGATTCTGCGCAGGAGCAACGCTCTGAAGCGGAAAGCCTGAACGTGGAGGACTCTACAAAGGGGACACAGAAAATCTGGTATTACGAACTGGAGCCCGTCGTGGCGAACCTCGACGAACCCAACGTAACACGCTATGTGCGGGCGGTCCTGGTATTGGAGATGAATCCGGCAATAGATGAAAAAAAAGGCAGGAGCTTTCTCGACGAGAAAAAACCTGTCCTGACAAACTGGCTGGCCATTTATCTTGCGAGCTTAAACATCGAAGACATAAGGGGTGAAAGAAACCTCAAAAGTATTCAATCGCAAATACTTGACGTTTTTAATGAAAAGCTTTTCCCTGACAGTAAACCTCAAATCAAGCAGGTTCTCTTTAAAGAATTCGCCATACAATGATAAGTACGCAGGGCAACAACCTAAGCAAAGAAAAGATACAACAGCTTCTCGCTGCCGTGGGCCGCGGGCCGGCTGAAGATACGGCACAGGTGGAAGTCACCGAACTCAACTGGCACGAGCCGCATTATTTTAATAAAGAGCAATTGAAAAAGCTCGGCGAGTTTGCGGAAAAAGCGGCGGCGGCAACAGCGAAAAAACTTACCGCGTCAGCCCGCAGCAGCTTCAGCGTGACAATCACTTCGGTAACACAGCATTACGCCGGCGAACTTACCGGCAAACTCGCCGAGAGCAACAAGAACGGCTATTATCTGCCGTTCGGCTCCGACCCCAACCGCCCGCGAGGGCTTGTCGGCATATCCGGTGAAGCTGCTATCATTCTGGCAATGCAGCTGCTTGGCGACCTTGAATCTGAAAAAGCGAAAGACAGGCGGCTATCGCAATTAGAGGAATCGCTTTTACTGGATACCGGTTTTGTGGTGGTGGAGGCGATTTCCACCTCATCCGCCAAGCACGACTTTCGCCCGGCCAAAACTTTTGTGCAAGAAGGACAGCCGCTCGAAATTGAGAACTATGAGGAACTTTGCAAAATCGTCCTTGCCGTCAAAAAAGAAAACTCAGCAAATATCGCCGAAGTCTGGCTTTTAATAACCTGCGGAGAGTTAGAACTCGCCGCAGGAATAGCAGCACAAACCACCGGCAAAACCACTGCCGAGAACCTCTCAAAAATAATTCTTGAGCACATCCGAGCTGCGCCGGTACCGGTTACGGCGAGGCTGGCATCCACCGCGCTTAGCCTCAAAGAAGTGATGAATCTTCAGCCTGGTGACATATTGCTGCTTGATAAGAAAATTGATGAGCCTGTTGAACTGGTTGTGGGCGGTCGGACGGTCTGCCGCGGCCGGCCCGCAAAATCGGCCGGCGAATACGCAATGGCAGTCACTGAACCACTTTACAATTCAGCGCAGAAGCAGGCCGGCCGCGGACTTCAATAGCTAAAGGAAAACGAGTATGGCAAAAGCAGACAAAGCAGTTGCAGTGAAAGAAAAGCAGGAACAACAAAACAACGGTTCACAGGCGGAGCCAAAAAAGCAGGTGCAATCCGTTGAATTTGCCGAGGCGGTCGAGAACGAACAGGCCGGCGCCGGCGGAAGTATCGACATCCTGCTTGATATGGATATCCCCGTAACGGTCACCATCGGGCAAACAGAGGTGCCCATTCGGCGACTTTTGCAGCTCGGGCCCGGTTCGGTGCTGAAACTCGGCAAACCTATTGATGAACCGGTGGAGCTATACCTGCGTGACATCAAGTTTGCCGCCGGAAGCGTGGTGGTGGTGGACGAGCGGTTTGCAATAAAAATAAAAGAGATTTTTGGCCTCGAGGACTCCGGCGACAAGAACGCCAACGGGAATAAGAAGCCACAATGACAGGTACTGTACAATCACGTTCATTGGGACTGCTGAACACGTCCCTTGCATCCAACGGCAACATTATCTTAGCTGTGGGCACGGTGGCGATTCTCGCAACGTTGATAATTCCGCTGCCCACGCCGCTATTGGATATGCTCCTGGCCTGCAGCATATCCCTGGGCGTGGCCATTTTGATTGTCACCCTGTCTTCAAAGGAGGCGCTCGAACTATCCGCATTTCCATCGCTGTTACTTTTCACAACGCTGTTTCGCCTTTCACTCAACGTGGCCTCAACCAGATTGATACTTTTGCAGGGCAACGCCGGCAAAATCATCGATACCTTCGGCAACTTTGTCGCCGGCGGCAGTCTCGTTGTCGGTATGGTAATCTTTTTAATACTCGTTATTATCCAATTCATAGTAATCACAAAAGGCGCCGAACGAATAAGCGAGGTCGCCGCCCGTTTCACTCTTGATGCGATGCCCGGCAAACAAATGGCCATTGATGCGGACCTGAACGCCGGAACCATAACCGAGGAGCAGGCCAACAGGCGCAGGGCGAAAATCGTCAAGGAAAGCGAGTTCTACGGTGCGATGGACGGCGCAAGCAAATTCATTCGCGGGGACGCCAAGGCCGGACTCGTAATTACGGCCGTCAACATAATCGGCGGAATAGCGATGGGCTATTCACAAGGGATAACACTTGCCGGCGCCGTGAAGACTTACTCAATCCTGTCTATCGGCGATGGATTAGTAAGCCAGATACCGGCGGTGATAATCTCCGTAAGCTCCGGCTTCCTCGTAAGCAAGATTTCGTCGCGGCACAGCGTGGCACAGGACCTTTCCAGGCAATTTCTCAGGAACGGCCAGCCGCTGTTCATAGCCGCCACCATTATCGCCGGGATGGCGTTGGTGCCGGGTCTGCCGAAAATACCATTTCTATTGCTGGCTGCCGGCACCGGGCTGTTGGCACGGGTGGCGACCCAGTCTGAAAAAGGCCGCGAGGAAAAACACAAGCTGCCGGCGTCGCAAACAAAAACCGACAAGCAGCCGGTTGAGGATCTCCTGGATATCGACAGGGTCTCGGTCCAGGTCGGCGTGCGATTAATTAGTATGGTTGACCCCCGTAAAGACAGCACCATATTCGAGCGTATCGGGGCACTGCGGCGAAAATTCGCACAGCAGCTCGGCCTCATCATCCCGCTGGTGCGGCTGCGGGACAATATTAATCTGGAGCCGACCGCCTACGAGATTCGCATCTTCGACCACCCGGTGACAAAAGGACGGCTGGAGACGGATATGTTCTTAGCTATGGACCCGGGGACTGCTCAAGCAAAAGTGGAAGGCATAAAAACGACCGAACCCGTGTATGGACTGCCTGCTTTGTGGATTACAAAAGCCAACAAAGAAAAGGCGGAATTAAGCGGGTACACCGTGATAGACCCCGAGTCCGTCTTTATTACGCACCTGTCGGAAACGCTGCGAAAACACGCCGACGAGCTCCTCACACGTGAAGACGTGCAACTGCTCGTGGACAGACTCCGCAAGACCCAGCCCGCGCTGGTGGGCGAAGTTGTCGGCACGGAAGGACAGGTCTCGATTGGGCTGCTGCAGCGCGTCCTTAAAAGCCTGTTGAAGGATGGAACAGCGATTCGCGAACTAACCACCATACTCGAATCGCTGGGAGAACACGCCCCCAAGACCAAAAATGCCGTCGTCTTAACGGAAATGGTGCGAAAAGCGCTAAGCAGGACCATCACCGAGCAGCATAAAGATGAGCGTGGAAAGATTACGGCCATAACACTGGAGCCGGCACTTGAACACCAGATGACTTCGACACTGCGACAGGAAGCCGAAACAATCGCTCTCACCCTGGCGGCAGAAACGGCAATGGACTTGAGCAGAAAAATCGCAAACGCCTGGAGGGCGGCGATGGACAAAGGCAAAGACAAAGCGATACTCCTGTGCGACTCAAGATTGCGACCTTCGCTATCGGCAATGTTATCGCGCACGGTGCCGCTTCTGCCGGTCGTCGCGTACGATGAAATCGTCCTGGGGACCGAGGTGGAACCAATAGAAGTCATAGCAGTCACACTAATGGAATCGCCGGAGCCGAAAGAACAGGAACTGGTTCCCGTCTGAAAGATGTTTGATGAGCAGTATGAAAGACAAGACCAAAACAACGAAAGCTGCAGCCACAGCGGCAAGCCCCGGAGAAACTATGCAACCAACAAGCGGGCTTAATTTAGTTATTGGAGGGAGCAGTTAATTATGCCGTTACATGTTCGCTCAATTGCCGTGAGTGTTGCCGTAATATTTTTCTTTGTCTTAAGTTTAATCGGCTGTGTCAGCGGCCTTGCGCCCTTTACCTGCTGCAAGAGAGCCTTGGCGGGGGCATTGCTGGCGTACATAGCGGCGGGCTGGGCGATAAAGGCGATAAATTCCATCCTGATAAACGCGATGATTGCAAACCACATGAATAAACAGAAGGAAAACGCAGGTGGCGGTAAAGACTAAAGACATCCCCGAACAACAGCCGACCACAGATGGCCAGAACCATCTCAACAGGGCCGCCACGCGCGCATATTCCGGTCAAAAGAAACAACTGGTCAGCAATGAGCAGATATCTGAGCTGCTGCCTATGGTCCATAAAATAGTCAGACAGGTAGTGACATATTTAAGGCCGCCGCTGTCGTTTGAAGACCTGGTGTCTGCTGGGACCGTCGGCCTGGTCAAAGCCGCCCATGAGTTTGACCCATCACACCATGCTGAGTTCAAAACATACGCTTACATCAGAATCAAAGGGGCGATTCTGGATGAATTGAGAGACTGGTCTTTCGTGCCCGCCAACCTCAACAAGCAAATCCAGGATGCGACGCAGACCAGCCGGAAAATTATGGAGCAGACGGGCAATACACCCACCGACGAAGAGTTAGCTGAAAAACTCGCAATATCGGTAGAGCAACTTTACGAAACGTTCGAAAACGCCCGTGCGCAGCATTTCGTCTCGCTCGACGGCTTCGGCGAAGATATGCCCCCATTGGGCAGTTTATTGGCGGCATCCAATACGACTACGCCGGATGAGCAGGCCGAGCGAACTGAACTTACCGACAAGTTAACCGAGGCGATTCAGCAGCTATCTCAGAAACAGAAGCAGATTATTATCCTCTATTATCAGCAGCACCTGACGATGAAGCAAATCGCTGATGTATTTGAAATTACCGAGTCGCGCGTCAGTCAACTGCACGCAAGCGCGATATTTAACCTGTCAGTAAAATTGAGGCAATGGAAAGATGGCAGAATATAATTCCGACATAATCAAACCGGTGGAGAGTCCGCACAACATTACGGGTTTGACTCCTCCCGGAGACCGCCAGCAGAAAAAACGGCGGCAGCACTCGCCCGAGGAGAATATTGAAAACCCGCAGCGTCAGCGGCGTAAGCCGGCCGACAAGCAGAACACGGGCAGCAAAACAGCCAAAAACGACCGGGACTCGATTGATTATTGTGCCTGAGATAGTGACAGTTACCTTATTAAGACAAGAGGTCGGAACACAAAATGGCAAAGACAACAGGACATATCCTAAAGGCCGCTGACGTCAAACTGGAAGGCCGACTGCATTTGGATTTATGGAACACGCCGGCGGGTCCCACAAAGGAAAAAAGTGCAGGGGCATTTGCACCCCAGGCACGCATCACAGAAAACCAACAAGGGTTTGCCATCGTGGAGGTAACGTGCTGCTGCGGAAAGAAAACGTATTTGAGATGTGAATACGGCGATTCTCAAACACCCGCTTAAGAACCATCAAAAGCAAAGGGTGTGTTTGGAAGCGATAATACAGGACTAAACGGATAAACTATGTGGAGAAACATAAAATGAAAATCAGGAAAAGAACAATGCTTTTGGCAACGATAGCATTACCGGTACTGCTATTGTCGGGCTGCACAGCGCCCCAAGAGCGAGCACAGGCCGCCATCCAGTCTTCTCCAGCCGAAACCATGCAGAGCGGCTATGCCGCGAAAAGATTTCAGGAATCCGCCCCGCAATCGCCCACAGCCGTGGAGTCTGCAATAGAACTGTCGGGAAAATATGCCAGGCTTTCCGAAGAAGCAGCGACGCTGCGGCAGGAAAACCAGAGCATCACCGCCAAAAACCAACATTTCAAAGAACAAGTAACTACTCTTGAGGCCCAATTGCAGCAAACGCAAAAGGAACTAAGCGAAGCAAATGATTTTCTAATTGAGATGCGGGTCGAATTGAATAACTGGAAGACCGATGTTCTGGGCTTCCGCGACGAAATGCGGGAAGCCGAAAAGGCGCAATTGGAGGCCTTGATTAAGATACTTACGGCTCTCGGCGGAGAAGCAGGAACAGCCCGGGAAAATGAGGCAGGATTAGCGACCGCATCGGCAGGTGAAATCACATCCAACCAACCACAACCGCAGAAAACTCAAAACTCAGGTGAACCAAATGAATAGTCTAAAAATAGTCTTACTGCTCCTGCTCGGAGCTCTATTGCCGGGCTGCAGGAACTATTACAAGGCGCCTGCACACAGGGCAGACTATTATTATCTAAACCGCGAGAAGGACCCGGCGGCCATCGGGAGAGTCGCCATTATTGAGCTGGACAATTATTCAAGCTACCCGCAAATCGCCCGTGATGTAACCGAGGCCCTTTTCCAGGCGATGCAAAAAAAGCAGGTATTCGGCTTGACGACCATCCATCAGCAGGAACCCGCCTGGCGCAGTTTACAAACAAAGCTGGACTCGACATACACCCTCGACCAGTTGGCCGCGATGCGCAGGACGCTAAAATGCAGCGCAATAATGACCGGAACCATTACACAATACCAGCCCTATCCTCATATGGTAATCGGCCTTCGCCTCAAGCTGCTGGACCTGACGGATGGGCAGCTTGTATGGGCACTCGAACAAGTATGGGACAGCGGTGACAAGGCGACCGAGTACCGCATAAAGGACTATTTCGAACACCAGAAACGCTCGGGTTTTGCGCCTTTGCGAGAACAACTGGCGGTTATTAGTCCGCTGGAATTCATGAAATTTGTGACCTACGAGGTGGCAGAAACGTTATAAAATGATTCGAAGGGCATTTTGCAAAAGTCAGTTTTCGTCCAAAAGCGGCATTAACTTTAGAAAAATTGGTGGCGGGGCGAAAAAATTATAAAGTTTTTATAAAAACCTGCGAAAAGAAGTATGGCTGGCTGAAAAGCCTTGAAAGAGTGGCACAATGATAGAGAAAATCGATTCCAATAAGATTCAGGATTTCCTTGAAAAAGCGGCATCCGCGCAACCAAATCCTGCCGGAAACATCCCAAACAAAGAGGCGGATGTGTCCGTGCAGGTGGATTATGCCGTCCTTATTGACAAGGCAATGCAGGTTCCCGAGACGGATGCCGCAGCCGTAGAGCGGGCACGGCAACTTCTGCAAGCCGGCCGGCTCGAAACAATAGAAAATATTCGAGAGGCTGCGGAAAACATCGTCAAGTTTGGCATATAGATTATAAAGGCCCCAGAGCCGAGATTTTATATCACAAACCGACCAGGGAAGGTCGATGCCGCAAACTAAAAGGATTTCATAAACCCGGCGAGGAAATGCGGATGCTTGGCACCCCCAAAGTTACCCATCCCTCGCCGTTTTTTTATTTGCACGCCGGCCCACGAAACCGCCGCCTGCTCACAAACACATAATTGCAACATCACTAAATTCGCAAAGGGAGATGATACAGGCGTATAGCTGGGTGGGAATGCCATCTCATTTAGCCGTCCCAGCTTTGAACATTAAACGTAGCAGTCGAGGACACTTCCTGCCAAGCCCTCATCATCGGACGCCCTCGTAATGCTCGGCCAGTTTAGATAGGAAATGAAACGGTCGGCAGGTCGGGACTGAACGTCATCCGCGGGAAAATCATCCATTCTGTGAGACTGATAATCAGAACCGGCGTGATGATGCAATATGTCCGCAGTTTTACCGAGAGGAACGGAACCGACAACTCTGCAGACAACCTTCTTTACCATTTCATCACACCCCCAGTACGTATCATTTTAGCAGAACGGGACGGCCAAATCAAGGAAAAACCCGCACGCCGAGAGTATGGCGCGACACTTCCTGAGCATGAGACAGATAGTATTTGAGGGTAAGGGACATTATAGGACAAGAAGGAGGAATTTCTGATGGATACGAATCAAATCTACGGATAAAATGTCCGGCGCTGCGGCTTGTGTTTCAACGGTTTATGTTTTGGGAGCTTTTGTTATTAGCGTCCTTATATGCAAGCTCAGCAATTAAGGGATTATTGATGCAGATTATCGCCAAATGTCCAAAGTGCGGCAGTCCCTGGCTGCTTGAAGGCGTCGCGGCCGACCACAGGATTAGATGTCGTAAGTGCGGGAAGCTATTCAAAGTTCCCAGGATGGATGATATACCGAAGGCAACTAAGGTGATAAGGCAGGCGAAAGGCCCGATTTACGTGGACGAATCCGGCAAAACTTATGGTTAGCCCCCCCGCTGTTCAGACGGAGTAATCCGCATTTTCCCCTGCCGCGACAGCCCGGTGGGCATCTGAAGTTCGCTACGGAGACGGCGAAGATTTTTCCTGGATTTTGCCGCTAAGGGCTTTGGGCTGAGGAGCTTTGACCGGCAGCTTCGGCTGCTCGATGCCAAGCGCTTTTTCAATCCTCGCTATCCTCGTGGAAAGGCCGGTCAGCCTGGCATCAATGGAATCCAACCTTTTTGCAGCGCTTTTGAGGTCCACGCCGAGCCTGGCAAAATTACCTTCGGTCAGGTCAATATGCCGTTCCATCAATCGCTCGTATGCGTCTATCGCACGAGCCGCATCGGTCCTGTATTCCGGTATGGTAATTTGAGGCTCGACCTCGTAGGTCTTCTGGCCGCCGTGAATCGACGCTGAAAATAATGCCATCATCCCACAGCATACAAGTGCCGCTGTAACGACCAATAAACTCTTTTTCACTTTCATCGAATTATCTCCTACTATTTGTTGGTTTCGGGTTTTTATTGTTTATCGTCAAAAAAGCGGAGTCAAATATCGAAGGTTCGGAAATGGCGGCAGATTCAATAAAAACCGCCGAGCACGGCCTGACGTATTTGGGGGGCACCTGTCGCCACATAGTCCGAAAAATCACTAAAGTAGAGGGAAAATCCATCGAGAATAAACAAGTCAGAGGTGTGTCTATGCGCAAAAAAGCAAAAACAACTTCAAATCGGAGTTACCGAAGCTTAAAAATGGCACCACTGCAAAACAAAGAAGCCAAAGCGAAAGTCACCAGTCCCAATAATCAGGTGGCTCCTCGGGTCTTTACAAAATTATCAGAGGAATCGTTCAAGACCTTCTGCGATGATGTCTCCGGTATGTTCGGCGTGAACATACAGTGCAATCGACAGCAGGTTTCTGTTGAAACTTCCGAAGGTCTTAAGAAACACATTAAGGAGCCGGTCGCCGTTCACTGCGTCAAAGCTGAAGGTGCTTTGGAGGGCACTTTCTATTTAGTATTTGACCGGGATGGACTGTTCACCCTGGCCGGTGTGATAAATATGCGCCCGGAGGAAATGATTCTGGAGGACATAAATTTCGGCTCGCCTGAAAAGGCCAAAGAGATAAGTAACTTAGTGACAGAGGTGGGCGAGGCGCTGGTGGGTGCGTGGGACAGGACCTTCAGCAAAGGATTCGCCGGCCATAGTCGTTTTGTCCAGACAGATATTTTCATCGGCAGCCCGTGGGGCGAATCCGGTACAACAGACGTATTTGGCGGCAAAGAATTAATGCTGATTCCTTACGAGATGACAGTTGAGCCTTTTCCGGCGTTCAAATGCGGGGTCATTTTCGCGAAAGAACTTTTCACCGGCACATCCGAAGCTCATCCAAAACAAGCTGCCCCTGTTGAGCAGACCGACGGTAAAGAAAATACAATTAAAGAAGACGATTCCAAAGAATCCGCAACAGCCCTACAAAATAGCGGTGAAGAACCCAAGCCGCAGGAACTGAACGTTAAAGAAGCGGCCTCGGCGAAAACTGTCGCCGGAAAAGATACCAGCGACGCCGAGAAAATAGTAAGCACGACAGCCGAAACTGAGGATGCTAAAAGTGAGCCGATTTCAGAGACCATTCGAAAAATGGTCCGGTCCGCCGATGCCTCGGCAACTCAGCCGACTCCATCCTCACCAGCAGAAAAAGTAAGCATCGGAATCCCAGAAGCACTATCAGCAATATGCGCGAAAGACCTAATACAAAAAGAGGTCCTGTGGTGCACCGCAAATGAAAGCATGAAAGAGGCATTTGCAAAAATGCAGCAACATAATGCCGGCTATATTATGATAGGCCAAAGCGGTGTGCTCGAAGGCATTGTATCGAAATCAGACCTCAAGGGGGCAAGCAGCCCTTATCTGCGGCCGGAATTTTCCAAATGGCGCCGAGCGGCGGATTACGCTACCCTCCAAATCAAGCTCAAATGGATAATGAGCAAACCCGTCCGCACGATAAGACCGGAGACGCCGTTAACAGAAATAATGGAAAACATGCGCCGATTCGGCATAAGGGGTCTGCCCGTAGTGGACCACGAGGGCATAGTGCAGGGATTAGTTACGGTGTTCGATGTCTTTAAGGCGCTACTAACAAGCGGACCGGACGCCAGCACAAATAAAGCGGATGAGAACCGGTGATGTCACCTTGAGCTATTTGTGACCGGCTTTAGCTGTGCCGAATACTGCAAATCCCAATACTGCCAACAGCGCTATCGCCGATGCGTAACTTACAAAATGAGGCAGCATCATACCGGGCCGGGCTACTACCTGGAAGTCCATGCCGGCAGAAATGTAGTCAAGCAAAACGCCGCTCACGAGTGCACATCCCGCCACCGTTGCAAGATAGATTATGGCGGTCGCTTTTCCCAAAACCTTCCAAATGGTAACGAATGATGCGGCGTTTGTGGCGGGACCGGTCATAAGAAAGACAAACGCTGCACCAGGAGTTAATCCTTTTATTATGAGCGCTGCAGCGACCGGCACCGATGCGGTTGCGCACACATAAACCGGGATGCCTATAAGCATCATCACCACCATTGCGAAAAGCCCGGTGCCGAGCTTATCGGCGAAATAACCTGCCGGCACCAAAGCGGTAATGGCAGCGGCGATTACCAGGCCGACCAGCATCGGCCTGCCGATGTCACGCGGCAGAGTAACGAAGCCATGCCTTAGTCCACTGACAAGCCTGTTGGTCATCTTGCCGACCCTGCAGCACTCATCTGAGCATTTTGGCAGCGTCCCCTTCTCGGCTTGCGAGCCTCCTTCAAACACATCAACCAGAATGCCACCGACAAGGCCGGTTATGAAGGCAACTACGGGTCTGAAAATCGCAAAGACCGGGCCCAGGAGACTTAAAGTTACAAAGATGCTGTCCACACCGGTCTGGGGCGTAGAGAGCAAAAATGCCACCGTTGAACCTTTGCTTGCCCCGTGCTTATGCAGTGACATCGACACCGGAATAACGCTGCAGGAACACAGAGGCAGCGGCACTCCGAAAAGCGATGCTTTAAGCACGGGCCATATCCCCCTGCCGCCCAGATGCTTCTCCACAAGGCTCTGCGATACGAGGACGGAGAGGATGCCGGCCATAAAAAAACCGAACAACAAATATGGTGACATCTCGACTACAGTGTGCCAGAAATCCACGATTACCATTTTAACATAATCAACCATTATGCACCTGTCGGTTTCAAAGCACTCACAAAAAAACCGTTGTCCGCCGCCGGCGGGTTCAGAACAACATTTTATATTTTGAGCGTTTCGGTCTTCCCTGCGCTGCCCTGCAAATCAATCGTGACATCTTCAAAAGACATTTTGCGTCCGCTGCGGGTGACAGCCTCACGAGCAATCCGAGTCAGGCCAAAGCAGCACGGCACCTCCATATGAACCACTGTCAGACTGTTGAGCTTGTTGGCTTTAAGGATTGCCGCAAGCTTCTCGACGTAAAACTGCGGGTCATCCAACTTTGGGCAGCCCACGACGATGCTGTGACCTTTCAGGAACCTATTGTGAAAATCGCCCATTGCAAAGGGCACACAGTCAGCAACAAGCAGCAAATCGGCGCCGGCAAAATACAGGGCTGTCGGCGAGACCAGCTTTAACTGCACCGGCCAGTGACTTAGCTGCGATGTTACTTCCGCCGCTTCAACATGAGCAGTTTTACCACTTTTTTTCAGTTCTTTGGCCATCATACCCGAACAGATAGAACCGGATTGCACTTGAGCGATTTTTTCTTCAGCCAAGTGCGCTTCGGTAGCACCTTTATCAAATTCGGCTGCCTCGCGTTGTTCTACGGTTATCGCACCTTGAGGACACTGCCCGATACAGACGCCCAGACCATCGCAATAAATGTCACTGACCAGCTTCGCCTTACCATTAATTATCTTCAGGGCGCTTTCGGCGCAGGCATTTACACACAAACCGCAGCCGTTGCACTTATCCTGGTCTATTTTTACGATGTTTCGCAAAACCATTTTATTTTCCGCAATTACCATTGTTTCACAAATCAGGAGGTCAGCATTTCAGTAAGGTCCTTATCCACATCACCAATAGGTTTTATATTGAACTTGTCCACGAGAATATTGAGAGCAGCCGGGCTGACAAACGCCGGCAGACTCGGCCCAATCCGAATGTTCCTGACGCCGAGATACAGCAACGTCAGCAGTATCGCCACCGCCTTTTGCTCAAACCACGACAGGACCAGCGAAAGCGGAAGGTCATTGACACCGCAGTTAAAGACCTTCGCCAGTGCAACGGCGATTTGAACAGCCGAGTATGCATCGTTGCACTGCCCACAATCAAGCAATCTCGGTATGCCGTCGATTGCGCCGAACTGGAGTTTATTGAAGCGATACTTGCCGCAGGCCAACGTCAAAATTACACAATCGGCAGGCACTTTCTGAGCGAACTCTGTGTAGTAGTTTCTGCCTGGCTTTGCTCCGTCGCAGCCGCCTATGAGGAAAAAACGTCTTATTTTGCCGTCCTTGACCAGCTGCACAACCTTGCCGGCGACGCCAAGCACCGTATTACGCGCGAAACCTACCGTTATAAATTCTTCAGGGGCATCGCCGGCAAATCCCGGCTGTGCCAGTGCGGCATTAATTACCGTGGTGAAATCGCGGTTCGAAATGTGGCCCACACCCGGCCAGCCGACAACACCAGAAGTGAAAATCCTGTCCCTGTAACTATCTTTGGGCTTCTGGAGACAGTTGGTGGTCATAAGGATTGCGCCTGGGAACTCGTCAAATTCCTTTCGCTGCTCCTGCCACGCCCCGCCGTAGTTGCCGACCAGATGTTTATACTTTTTAAGGGCGGGATAAGCATTGCACGGCAGCATTTCGCCGTGAGTATAAACGTTAATCCCTTTGCCCCGGGTTTGCTTGAGCAATTCTTCAAGGTCTTTCAAATCGTGGCCGGAGACAACTATACATTTTCCCTTGACCGGAGTAACACGGACTTTAGTCGGTTCGGGGTGCCCATACACATCTGTGTTGGCTGAATCCAGCAGCTCCATAGACTTAAGGTTGATTTCGCCGCACTTAAGGGCTCGCTGCAGCAGCTCCACAGTATCAGTCGGCTCATCACTGAGGTAGTCGAGCATCTCATAAAGCGAAGCATAGACACCATCATCTTCCTTACCCAGAATTCGGGCGTGGTCCAGGTATGCCGCTGCGCCTTTAAGGCCGTAGGTAATCATCTCCTGCAGACCTGCCGCGTCCTCGCCGAGTTTGCCGATACGCTTCTGAACGGAAACCGCCTGGCCCTTGCGGACCAGTTCGGCCAAATCATCTGTTCTTTCCCACCAGGTGACAGGACAGGTGAATGTCTGTGGCGACTTTCCAGCACTTTTCGCCGCACTCTCATAGAGCCTTCGCGCCTTTTCCTTTATCTTTGCGGCCTGTTTAAGGAATTGCTGGAATCCGGCAGGGTCAAAATTGACATTCGTAAGGGTGCTAAAAAGCGCCTCTACAGTAAAGACATCTATGTCACGGTCTCTTGCACCCAACCGGCAGGCCCTGCAAGCATACCTTGCGACGTCCTTTAACGCATAAATCAACAAGTCCTGGAGGGCCGCAGTTTGCGGGTCCTTCCCGCAAACGCCCTGCACCGTGCAGCCCGTGCCTTTTGCCGTCTGTTCGCACTGGTAACAAAACATATCCATAATTGTCTAACCTCCCTTTCGATTTATTTTTCCTGTCTATGTCAAGAATTTTTACAAGCTATAAGTAACGCTATTATCGCTTTCCCGTCTCTTCACCTACTGAATACGCTTGCGCAGCTTTCTCCGCTTGCACCTGCGCATCCTGAGTATTACCCTTTATAGAAGAGGCCCCGGCGCACTGCGTTGCGTACCGGCACCACTGCTCGCAGCCGAGGTCTATCTTAGGGTTAATCACAACGCAGCTACAGTTGCGGCACTTTACGTTCGGTTCATCCTTAAAAAATTCAACGCTCCGGCCGCAGCCGGGGCAATGCACCTCAAAAACATCTTCCGGTTTCCAGAATCTTTGGTCTTGTCCGGGACATCTTAACATCCGTCGGTCTCCGATTCTCCGGTAAGACTCTGCTGTCTAAGCACGAATCATCGTCAGCAGCATCTTGAACTTTTCTTCGGCAGTCACAGCGTGCGGAACGTTGGCCGGCATTATTATAACTTCGCCCGCCAAGACCTGCACATCTCTGCCGCCTATAGTGAGGCGGGCCTGTCCATCAAGAACCTGAACCACCGCATCGTAAGGCGCGGTATGCTCGCTCAATTTCTGGCCTCTGTCGAAAGCAAAAAGCGTAATTGTCCCCGCCGGCTTATCCAGTATAGTCTTGCTGACAACGGCATCCTGTGAATAGTCAATAAGCTCAGCTAATTTTTGCACCTTGCCCAGGCAGGCCTGCAATACACCTGCTCTTTCCCTTTTGTCGGTCATCGTTTTCTGCTCCTTATATTCTTTACCCGGCGATTTCTTGCCGCAGACCTATTACGTACAAGGTCGTCAAGTTTGATGTCGCTGAGACGATTACTTATATATCGCTGAAGCTCGGCAAGCTTTACCCTCACAGCGCAGCTTCTCTGCCTTGGACAGGCATCCACTCGCAATAAACATCTGTTTAACGCCAGCGGTCCCTGGATTAACTCTATGATTTCCAGAACACTTATTTTTGACGGCTTCTTCCTTAATCGAAAGCCGCCTTTAGGCCCCATACAGCTTTCCACCAGCCGAACGCTATGGAGTTTCTGCATCAGCTTACAGGTAAGCTGGTACGGAATATGCTCCTGGGCTGCTAAAGTCCTGGCTGGTGCGGAGCCATTTTGATAATGCCTGGCTAAATTCACCATCGCACGCAGCGCATAATCTGTATTTCGCCTTATAATATCCATCTTCAAACTTCAAATGGCGGGGTAAACCCCACCCTACGAAAGTATATTCCTATCCTTATATAGGACTAATATAGTCCTATTTGTTCGTTTTGTCAGCACAAAAAAATGAATTTTTTTTAAAATTTACCTAAAACTCCGCAAAAAACCCTTTTAGCTGCAGTCCAGCCCTATTATGCACTAATAGTTCCATCGCTTGATATACGCACGTGTTTTTTAAGGGCCTTGTCAGATGCAAAGCGGTACTCTCGCTCGCCTTTTAATACCACACCACTATTATCCGCAATCATCTCGATATCCTGCTGCGGATTTCGCTGACGAATTACATTAGCTAATAAAAAGGCTTTTTCAAGCCCATCGCCGGTTCTGTAATTCGCAACTTCATCAGGCTGCGCCAGCCGCTTACCATCATAAATTGAGGCATTTTTCATCTGCCCAAGCCAGACAAATATTTCATCAAGTGACATAGAGTCCACCATCCCAAGCGAAACCGGGCTGCGCTCTACTGCCGCTTTGACAAAGGGGGTCCAATCGCAGCTTTCCATATCCCGATACGCATAAAAGGCGAGGTCCGCAATTGGATTACTTCGGCGTATCGCCTGCAAATACTCAACTACCTGTTCTCTGGTATGCTCCGTTGAGATTTTAATTGGTTCGCGGGGTAGAAAATTCTTGTCCAAAGATGGAATCCTTGCCTCGACGTGTATAAAATCCGCCAATTGGTCCACAAACTGTTTTGCGTTCGAAACGAACGGCTCAATGAACTTTGATAACACGGCCCTGCCCTGCTCGCTTCTTACATCGAGCTTTTGATTTTGTATGAAGGCCTCAATTCGGTCGCAGCGGATTCGGCCCGCCAACTCATACGGGGCGAAGTCCTCATCGGAAACTTCGGCAAGTAATTTATCGTGTGTTTTGCAACCTATTTTGTAATCGCTGCCGTGCTCATAATGAAACAGAACTTCAGCTTTCAAAAATTGTGGCTGGCTGTGACAGTCACGGCAAAGCTGAAAGTATTTCTGATATTGGGGGTGAGACCGCAAAAAACTTGAAAAAACCTCAAGTGTCAGCTCTGTTGACAGATACAAGCCAAGCCGCTCGATAAACTGCTGATAAATCTTCTTATCTATCGTCGCATCTCTATACAAACAATGCACGTAACCGGATGAATGGGCGACAATCGTAACGCTTTCATTGCGAAGCGCACGCTGGGCTTTCTCGGAGGTCTCCGTGCCGTTAAACCACATCGTCCTGGTAACGAGGCGCCTGTTGTTTGTTAGAATCCCCTCCTGAACATCGAGAAAATTCTGCGAGTGAAGAGGCGTAAGTATCATATAGATGTCTTGAAGCGGTATTCCGCAAACGATGAACGCTGCGGCAGCATAAAGGGCCGCAAGCGACACACACTCGCCGGCCCCGGTTTTATACCCTTCCTTGAGACGAAAGGCATTCATCGCCTCAACCGTTTCCGTCTTCCAGTAAGGAATGACATCGCTATCGTATTTATCCAGCCCGAAGTGCCTGCGGATATCGACGTCAAAATAGTATTTATCGCCTTCGTAGCCGAACAGGGCATTGCTTCCGGCAAGCTCCTCAGGAGAAATAAACTTCTCAAATCTTTTTAGCTCTCTGGCTTTGGTCGTAAGGCCCCAGGTCTCAAGGTCAAGGTTGAAGTCAAATTCATCCATTATGAACTGCCGAAGGCGCATCAACTTTTTGTAGCTGCTTTTTCCTTCGAGTTTCCTGAAACAATCTATGTCGCGCCACTGCCAGATAATCGGGCTCATAATATCCGCCAGAAGCAAGGCGAACATCAGCTCCGGAAACACAAAGATTTCCATATCCGAAAGCGTCATCGCAGAACTGTATTTTTCAAGGTCTCCCGGATTCATTTCCCACCGATTCCAATTACTATTTAACCAATCACCATTTAACCATCCCCACTTTCAGACAGGATAGCAAGATTGACAGGAAAATCAAATTTCAATTTCCCGACACAGAGTTCACAGAGAAAAATAGCCACGAATTAACACGAATATTTAGGACAGGATAACAGGATTATCTTGTTTATCCGCCTACGGCGGACAAGTTTCAATAGTCGATTTGAAAACGTCCGCAGCGGACAAAATCAACAAGATAAAAATTAAAAAAAAGAGGAGAAAAAAAGATAAAAAATCAAGAAAACAGGGTTTTTTGAGAGAAATTTTGAAAAATGGGGCGGATGGCGATAGCTAAAGGAGTGATTTTATAGGACTTATTTGTTTTTAGGCTAAAAATGAGGGTAAAAATTAGCACTTTTTTGCACTTTTTTGTCAAAAATGAACGTCTTTTTGCATCTTTTTGCAAGAAATGAACGTGTTTTGAGCATGTTTTGAGCAGGTTTTTTGACTACTACTTTTGGGGGAGACACAGGTGGATGCTCGATGCTGGATACTTGATACTCGATACTCGGGGATCAGTGAATGGTTAGACGGTAATTGGTAAATCCGCCACACCCGCCAGGCAAGCGGCGGGTAAACCCTCCATACGGAGTGGTGGGTAACCTCCGGCGGATAAACTACGCCAAAGGATTTCGCGGACCTGTTCTGAGTTATGTCGAAGGATTTACACAGATTTTAATTTGAGTAGCTTTTTGCCGGCCATTAAGACAAAAATTACCTTGCAAAGCAGCTTTTTCTATGATATAATTATTGCCAAAAGAGTGCTTTTTACCGGCTGGAGCAGAAGGGGAGGAAAAGCGACCAGACCCTTTAATTCTCCGGATTTGGATTGTTTACAGAACAAGATAATCATTGTGAGGCACAGGAGAGGACATATGGACCAAAAACCCAGTATTCAAGTAGATGTGTCAGGAATGGATAAAGACGCTCTGCTGAAGGTATTTGAGACAGAGTGGCAGGACTACTTCCAGACAAGGAGTCAAACGTGGCAGGCTCTTCAGATAGCTGCGTTACTCACGGTAGCGATTGTCGGTATTCAGTGGAAAGCTGCGCATCCTCTTGTAGGCATCCTTTCGTCTGTACTTCTTATTGGAGTGTCACTGTTAGGGATGCAAATCACCTTCAGGCATCGTAACTCGGTTGAGATAATGAAGTTCACCTTGATTACTGAGATTGAGAAGCAACTTCGCTTCAAGGCATCGGGGCTTGGGATTCCAGTGCGCATAAGTATCCGTGACATCTTTAGGTTTAGGAAATCTAGTACCTCGCTGTTTCTTCTGCGTATGCAAGCGATTATCCTTGCCCTGGGATTTATCATGCTATTGTTCTCAATCTTCCAATTTGTCAAAGGAATCTGATTTGCATGAAATGAGGAATGTCGAACATTCCGCTCCAGCAGATGCCGCTAATGCTACGCTGAGCTTAAACGTCCGGACTTGGCTTGTTTACAGAACAAGATAATTATTGTTAAGAATAAAAATGAGCATACCCAAAAAGGAGAAATGAAATGAAACCCAGAGAAATCGCTCAAGAAGCAATTGGCAAGATGAACAAACAAATCACTAACGAAATATTCATGATTATCCAAAACAATCGAGAACTCATGTATGAGTATTTGAGGGCTGTCGAAGCCGATGGGCTTGATTCGGTCAATCAAATCATTGGCAAAGAGGTAAAAAGGGCTTATCAGCTGACTAATATTGATGACAGGGAAGATAATCCTTCCTGTACTTTAATTCAAAGTCATCAGAAATTTGAATAGGTATCGTAAAGGAATGAGATTATGATTAAAAAATTTTGGATATTGCTTGTGGCAATCCGGCTTCGCTTGAGGGCTACGCCGGGACAAGGTCGTGTCCAATGCAAGGCATAACATTCGAAATCAGCTAACGTGCCCGACGCAACTTCGTGGCTAGTATGGTTAACTGGAGTAAGTTATCAGAATATTATACGCTGTGTTTTTTTATTATCTCTTCAATAATCAATAAAAATATACTCAACACAACGCTAATAACGACAATACTCCAACCCAACCATTTCCAAAACGGTGCTTCTTGTGCCCATTTTTTTAACTCTTCAAAAGAGCATAAGCTTAAAGTAGTTTGGCCATGTATATTTCTTAATTTTATATTTCCAGACAAGATGTCATCGACGGGTCTTTTCTGTTCAGGATTAGCCATAAAAGTACCAGTAAATATTATTTTTTCTGTTTCTTCAAGGTCTCTTGGGCTGATATTTTTAAATTTGGGGGTTTTTAGCACAAAGTCTCTTATGAATTTTTTTGCCCCAGGATGATTTTTATCACATTCAAGATTTTGTTTAAACTCTTCTAGGAGTCTGTCCGAGTAATCATTGAAAAGTTTATAGAGAGCCGATATAAGGTCCAAGTAGCTTTTGCATAAATCCTCAATTTCAGGAGACTCAAGGATGGGCAAAACATATCGGCCATGGAATC